>Ga0182016_10000040_pt1 | contig 133844 bp, 131 predicted proteins | sample 712S2MmetaG_FD_120491 | JGI IMG/M metagenome (GOLD analysis project Ga0182016, IMG submission 120491) | Permafrost microbial communities from Stordalen Mire, Sweden - 712S2M metaG | ecosystem: Environmental > Terrestrial > Soil > Wetlands > Permafrost | place: Sweden: Stordalen | collected... | reverse complement strand
TCGAACATGGACTACTTCACCAAACTGCTCGAGATGGACGAGTTCATGAGCACGCCCGTACGGCAGCTCTCGCTCGGCCAGCGGATGCGCGGCGACTTCGCCGCGGCGATGCTGCACGATCCGAAGATCGTCTTTCTCGACGAGCCCACGATCGGACTCGACGTCGTCGCCAAAGAAGCGATTCGCACGTTCATCGCGGAGATCAACCGCGAGCGGGGCACCACCTTCATCCTCACCACCCACGATCTGGCCGACGTCGAGCGCCTGTGCCGGCGCATCGTCCTGATCGATCGCGGTACGCTGATCTTCGACGGTGCGGTCGAAACGCTGCGCGACGGCTACGGCACGCACCGCACCCTCGTCGTCGAACTGTGCGATCCCGAGACGCACGTCGAGATGGAAGGCACGGAGGCCGAGCTGACCACGCCGACGGTTGCGCGGTTCCGCTTCGATCGCCGCACGATGTCGGCCGAAACGCTGATCCGGCGCGTGGCCGAGCGCTATCCGGTGAGCGATATCTCGATCGAAGAACCGGAACTCGAATCGATCATCCGCCGCATCTACCGCGAAGGCTACGTCGCCGAGCCCGACGGCGAGCCCGCCGCCACGTGACGTTTCGCATCGAGCCGTATCTCGAATTCGGCAAGAAAGCGTTTGCGCGCGAAGCGACCTACCGGATGGAGGTCTTCACCAACGTCGGCTCGATCCTCGTGCGGCTGTACTTGATGAAGATGGTCTGGGTGGCACTCTACGCGCAGAATACGGCGCCGGCGGGCGTTCCGCTGCACGCCATCCTCACCTACACGGTGATCGCGCTGATGATGTCGCTGGTGCTGGAGATCGACGGCACGCGTCTGATCCGCGACCGCGTGCGCGAAGGCTCGATCGCGACCGATCTGATGAAGCCGATCAACTTGCCGCTCTATTTCTTCAGCGACGGGTTTGGGCAAACGCTGCTGCACGGCGTCTTGATCGTGCCCTCGCTGCTGCTCGCGCTTTTCATCGTGCACATCGACGTGCCCTCACCGCTGGTGCTGCTCGCCTTTGCGTTCAGCTTCGCACTCGGCTACATCGTGAATTTTCTCTTGAACTTCCTGATGAACACGATCGCGTTCTGGACGCTCGAGACGTTTGCGATTCAACTGATCGTGCGCTGGGTGAGCGATGTGCTCGGCGGGCAGATCGTACCGCTGATCTTCTTCCCCGGCTTCCTCCAGAAGATCGTGCTCGCGTTGCCGTTCGCCGCCGTGTACTCAACGCCGCTCTTGATCTACACGGGCACCATTGCGCCCAGCGCCTATCCCGCCGCGTTTGCATCGCAACTCGCTTGGGGCGGCGGGTTCGCCGTGCTGGCGACGTTCCTCTGGCGCGGGGCGCTCAAACGCGTCGTCGTCCAAGGCGGCTAACGCGCGAGTAGCGCGCGCAGCGGCAGGAACGGCACGACGTAGAGCGCGGCCGGCTTGGTGAAATGGCCGACGTCCGCCGTCATCAGTTCGGGCGGATCGGACGGGGTGAGCGTGCGGCAACCCGCCGGCGAACAGAGGCGATCGGTCAGCGATACGTAGACGGCACCGGCGCGCGGAACGAGTTCCCGCAGGTTCCGGTCGGCAGCGAAGATCGAGGTCGCGAGCCCGTCCTTCATCACCGCCGGAATGCCGGCACCGGGCGCCGCTCGCCAGTGTCTCGCGATCAGCGTCGGAAGAAACTCGTTCCAGAGCGGCGATGGTCCGGCAACCACGATGTGTTTTACGCCCACGGCACGTAAGCGCGCGATCGTCGCTTGCACGCCCGCGGCGAGATCGCTGCCGGTTTCGTAGGAACCGTATTCGCTCCACGCGGCGAACACCACGACGACGTCCGGCGGGTACTGCGCGATCTTTTCGATCACCGTCGCGTTGGAGTCGTTGCAGGTCGGGAAGGGCGATCGGCCGAGCAACGGCGCGCACTGATCGCGTGTCATCTGGCGGACGTTGACCGCCGGCTCGTACGTTGCCGCGAGACCGGTGTAGAGCCGCGCTGCGAACGAGTCTCCCCATACGAAGATGCTGCGTTCGCCGGGACGTCGCGGCTGATAGCACGCGGGCGCGTAAGCACCAGCGGGGATCAGTTCCGGAAGCGAGCATGTCAGCGCGCGCGTTTCCGCTTTGTAGTCGTCGTTCACGACAACGTACCGCCGCAGCGGTTGTGGAATGCGCATCGGAAATCCGGCGGCCCCCGCGACGATCGAGCCGATCGCTGCGACGGCGAGCAGCGCCGCCGCGAGGCGCGGCACCCAGCGTTCGGGATGCGGCCCAAAGCGAATCGGCCGTTCCACAAAAACGTAGGTGAGTTGGGCCAGCGCGAGCGCCGCCGCCACCGCTGCGATGCGCGCTGCAACGGAACTTTCGCTGAAGGTCCCGATGGCGAGAAACGACAGTAGCGGCCAGTGCCAAAGGTAGAGCGGGTAGCTGATTTTGCCGAGCCACACCATCGGCTTCACACCGAGCAACGCGCGGGCGGCCCACGTCCCGCCCCCCGTTGCCATGAGGCCCGCCGTTGCAAGTGTCGGCAGCAAATTCCACCACGGCGTTGCCATAGAGACGGCGACCGACGCAACGATGATGACGAGGCACCCGGCGGCGATCGTGGAGGCCATTCGCGGCGTCGCGTGCACCCCGCGCGCGCACACCGCGGCGCCGAGCATCAGTTCCCAAAAGCGCGTGAAGGGCAGATAGAAGGCGGCGTTCGGCGAGTAGAAGTCGACGATCGCGACGTCGGCCGCAAACGATGCGACGGCAATACCCAGCGCGATCGGCAGCATCCGCGCGCGCACAGATGCGGCCCACATCATCACGAAGGGCCAGACGAGGTAGAACTGCTCTTCGACGCTGAGCGACCATAGATGCAGCAGCGGCTTCGTGATTGAGGACCGGTCGAAGTACACCGACTGCAGAACGAATTGAACGTTGGCGAAGAACAGCGCGCCGCCAGTCGCGTTCTGGCCTAGCCGTCGATACTCGAGCGGCAGCAGCATGAACCAGCCGGCGATGAGCGACGCCATGAGGACGAGCAACAGCGCCGGTACGATCCGCCGGATGCGGCGCGCGTAGAACGCCGCAACGCGAAACGTGCCCGCGGCGATCGCATCTTGGATCAGGCCGGTGATTAAATAGCCCGAGATGACGAAAAAGATGTCGACGCCGAGAAAGCCGCCCGGCAGCAGATCGGGAAAGGCGTGGAACACGACGACCGCCGTAACAGCGATCGCGCGCAGCCCGTCGATGTCGGCGCGATACGGCCGGAGCACCATTTCCCGCGGTTGGCCTCGGCGTTCGAGCGAACCTTCGCCGCGTCGTCCAAGGCGGCGAGCCCCCCGATGACCAAGGAGCGCCTATGACGCGCGTGCCGCAAACGCTATTTACCAAAATCTGGGACGAGCATCGGGCCGGCGTCCGTGCCGATGGGCGCGATATCATCTATATGGACCGCCACCTCGTGCACGACTTGCACGGCTCGCACGCGTTCGCGAAGCTCGAGCAGACGGATCGCACGGTGCGCCGTCCGGATCTCACCTTCGGCGTGCTCGATCACTCGGTCGCGACAATGCCCGGCCGCACCGACGAGTCGAATCCCAAGGGCTTGCCGTTCGCGCAAGGGATGCGGGCGGGCGCCGAACGGTTCGGCTTCCGGCTCTTCGACATCGCCGACGCCGAGCAAGGCATCTCGCACGTGGTGGCGCCGGAGCTCGGGCTCGTGCTGCCCGGCTCGACGTACGCTTGCCCCGATAGCCATGCATGCACGATCGGCGCACTCGGCGCGATCGCTTTTGCGTGCGGCACGAGCGAACTCGAACACGTGCTTGCAACGCAGACCGTGGCGATGCACAAGCCGAAGCAGTTCCGCATTACGCTCGACGGAACACTGCGCCCCGGCGTCACCGCGAAGGACGTGATTCTCCACCTCATCGGGCTGATCGGCGTCGCGGGCGGACGAGGTTTCGTCGTAGAGTACGCCGGCGACGTGGTTCGCGATCTCTCCGTCGAAGCGCGCTTCACGCTGTGCAACATGACGATCGAACTCGGCGCCCGCACCGGCATCGTCGCGCCCGACGACAAGACGATCGCGTATGTGAGCGATCGTCTGCTCGCGCCGAGCGGCCCGGATCGCGCTGCCGCGCTCGCTGCCTGGCGCGAACTGCGGACCGATGCCGATGCCGTCTTCGACCGCGAATTGCACGTCGATTGCAGCGCACTCGCGCCGCAGGTCACGTGGGGCACCGATCCCAGTCACGTCGTCGGCATCGACGGCGTCGTTCCCGATCCGGCCGCGGAAGAACCGGAGCGCGCCGAGTCGATGCAGCGCGCCCTCGACTATATGGGGCTCACGGCGGGAATGCCGGTTGCGGGCCTCGTGGTCGACCGCGTCTTCATCGGATCGTGTACGAACGCGCGCGTCGAGGATCTCGAAGCCGCGGCAGCCGTTGTCGCCGGCCGTCACGTTGCCGCACGCGTGCGTGCGATGGTCGTGCCCGGCTCGAGCGCGGTCAAGCGCGAAGCGGAGAGGCGCGGACTCGATCGGATCTTTCACGCCGCCGGCTTCGAATGGCATGAATCCGGCTGTTCGATGTGCGCGGGTTCCAACGGCGATCACGCGGCGCCGGGCGCGCGCAGCGTCGCGACCAGCAACCGCAACTTCGAGAATCGTCAGGGCCCGGGCGTGCGCACGCACTTGGTGAGCCCGGCGATGGCGGCGGCGGCGGCGATCGCAGGACGGATCGTCGACGTGACGCAGCCGGGCGCACTGGAAGGCGGGCAAGATGAAGCCGTTTGACCGCATCTCCGGCGCTGCCGCGCCATTGCTCACCGACGACATCAACACGGACCAAATCGCGCCCGCGTCGCGGAACTTCAAACCCGATTATGCCGAGCTGCTGTTCTCGCGCTGGCGGCGCACGACCGAAGGCGTCGAGATTGCAGACTTCGTTTTGAATCGCGCGCCGTTCCGCGAAGCGCAGATCCTCGTCGCACGCGAGAATTTCGGCTCGGGCAGTTCGCGCGAGAGCGCCGTGTGGGCCCTCCTCGCCTTCGGCATTCGCGTGGTGGTCGCGCGCTCGTTCGCCGACATCTTTCGCGAGAATTGCTTGAAGAACGGGTTGCTGCCGATCACCCTCGATGCCGGCGATCGCGCGGCCTTTGAAGCCACCGTGGTTGCCGACGACGGGGCCTCACCGTGCACGGTCGATCTCATCGCGCAGACGGTGACCGGACCCGGTCCGAGCGCATATCACTTTACCATCGACCCTGCCGAACGCGACGCGCTGCTCCGCGGCCTCGACGATATCGGCCTGACCCTAGAAGCCCTCGACGCCATCACCGATTGGGAGACTCGCATGACGACGAAACGACCCTGGCTGCAACGGATTCCGAACGGCACGGCGGTGTGGCGATGATAAAGCCCGGTAAGCGTCTGCGCGAACTCATCGATCAGCCGGGAATCACGATGATCCCCGGCGCGTACGACGCGCTCTCTGCCCGCATCATCGTCAGCCACGGTTTCGACGCCGTCGGTACCGGCGGGTATGCCGCCACCGGAACATTGCTTGGCGAGCCCGACGTCGGGCAGATGACGATGCACGACTACGTCGATCATTACGGCCGCGTCGCACAGTCGGTCGACGTGCCCGTATTCGCCGATGCCGACACCGGGTTCGGCGGTCCGAACAACGTGCGCCGCTGCGTGCGCGCCTTCGAGCGCGCCGGCGTCGCGGGAATGTTCGTTGAGGATCAGCAGTCGCCGAAGCGCTGCGGCTACTTGCCCGGGAAAACACTGATCCCGGTCGAGCAGATGCTCGCCAAGATCGCGGCCGCGCTCGATGCGCGCACGGACGAGAGCTTCTTCTTCGTCGCCCGCACCGATGCGGCCGCAATCTACGGACTCGACGCCGCGATCGAACGCGCGCAGCGTTACATGGCGGCCGGCGCCGACATGGTGTTGCTGCAGGGCGCCGACACACCTGAGGATTTCGCGCGCGTCGTGCGTGAAGTGCCCGGTCCGCGTTTTGCCAACCTCTCGAACGCGCGCGGTAAGGCGGCGAGCACGATCGCCGAACTGGAAGCGCTCGGCGCGAAGGTCGTTACCTTTCCCTCGCTCGCACTCTACGCCGCAGCGACCGCCGTCGACCGCACGATGGCCGCGCTCGCGCGGACGCGTTCGATCGTGGGCATCGTCGAAGACATGATGTCGGTCGATGATTACAACCGGATCGTCGGCCTCGACGCGCACAACGAACGCGAGCGGCGCTACGACGAAACCGCGGCGGCGCAGTCAAAGGACCTCGTTCAAGCCGGGAATGTCTAGCATTTTCGCGCTGCGCGTTGCCGCGCTGTTCTGCGCGTTCGCCTTCGCCGCAATTCCAAGCGCGGCGCCGGCCGACGGCGGACTCGTTCTCGGCGGCGTGGAGATCGCGGATGCGGGCACGTACGCGGCGGCAAAAAAAGAAGGCAAGCTGCTCCTGTACAGCACCTTCAGCACGAACGAAATGCAGCCGATCGCGGCGAAGTTTCAGAGTGAGACCGGAATTCCAGTCGAGCTAATCCGCTTGCCGACGGCGCAAATGTTCGACCGCGCAACTTCCGAATTCGCCGCGCACCGCTTGCCCGCCGATTACGTCGACACCACCGACATCACGCTGACGCAGCAGCTCGCCGACCGCGGCATCTTAACGGGCTACAAGGTGCCGGATTTCAACCGGCTCGATCCTGTTCTGCACGATGGGAACGGCCGCTGGTACGGTCTGCTCCGCACAGTGATCGCAATCGGCATCAACACCGGCGTCGTCAAACCCGCCGACCTGCCGGCGAAGTGGACCGATCTCCTCGACCCGCGCTGGAAAGGCAAACTCGGAGTTGCGAGCATCGACGCGGGCGGAACCTCGTTCGCCTTCTGGTTCTTCATGCGCCAGCGCTACGGGATCGATGCTTGGCGGAAACTCGCCGCACAAAATCCGCGCATCGGTTATTCGGTGCAACCCGTCATGACCGACCTTGCCCGCGGCGAAACGGCGATCGTAGCAGCGACGATCGACTCGCTGATCGGCGCCGTCGCTACTGGTTCACCGGTTAAGATCATCTTGCCGCCCGCCGGTCCGGCGTTCGGACTCTACGGCGGCATCGCAAGCACTGCACCGCACCCGCACGCCGCCGCCGTATGGATGAACTGGATCACGAGCGAACACGTCGCCCCGTTCCTCAGTTCGCTCGGCCTCTACTCGATCCGCCGCGACGCCCCGGTGCCCCAAGTCGCGGGCGTAAAAATGCCGGGCCAAAGCGAGGTCTACAACATCCGCGCCAGCGACTACCTCCGCGCTTACGCCCCGCAAATCAAAGAATGGCACACCATCTTCGGCGCCCACTAACCTGCGAGATTGTTTACAATGACCCAACGCTTCCTTAGAATCACCAAGGCGCAAGCGTCTCGACGGACACTCTAAGAGTTTATGTGTTTTGTCGAGACACTCAAGGCTCATTTAGAGTGTTCGCAAAGTGACAGTTCCAAATGCTCCATTTCACCTAGATAGACCATGTCGAGATATCCCACGTTTCGACGACCGGGTTTGGATCGAAGCCTTTGAGGTCGGGGTTGAGCACCTGGATGTTGCGGAACCACCACAAGAAGTCGACCGGCGCGTCGCGCACGAGCAGCGATTCGATTTTTGCATAGGCCGGCTTACGGGTTGCGTTGTCGTAGTTCGCCAATGCCTGTGCTTGCGCGGCGTCCATTTCGGGCGAACAATAGTGTGACTGATTGAACCCGTGCGGGGGACGATTCGCGCACAAGAACTGCGCTGAATTATCGGGATCGATGCCGGCGTACCACTGATACGTCGAGAGATCGTACTTGCCGGTCGAGAGTGTACCGCCCGCCGTGTAGCCGCCGTAAATCATCGAGCTCAGCTGCGAACGCGGATGCACCTCAATGTTCACCGCATGCAATGCCTCTTGAACCTGCACGACGAGAGAACGCGTTAAGGCCTGGCTCTGCTCGTACACGAAGTCGAGCTGCAACGGTTTCTCCGCGGTATAGCCGAGGGCCGCAAGATCGCTCCGCGCTTTATCCGGCGCGTACGGCAGGTTCTGCAATTTCGGGTCGTACGCCCACATGAACGGCGGCAAGTCGCCGGTCGCAACCGTCCCCGCGCCGTACGTCAACTCGTGGGTGAGCCGGACCTTGTCGAGCGCCATCACGATATCGCGGCGCACGCGCGGATTCGCCGTCACCCCGCGGCCCGAATTCATCATAAGGCCTTCGTAGCCGTTGACGGGCGGCAGCACGACGGTCACTTCGGGCATCGTCTTGATCGATTTATACGCGGTCACCGACGCTTCATAGAGCCAATCGGCTTCGTGCGTGCGCATCAGTTGCATCTCGGTATTTTCGTCCGGCACCAGCCGCCAGATGATGCGTTCGATCTTCGGCGCGCCCAAATAATAGTGCTCGTTGCGGACGAACTCGATGCGATCGCCGCGCACCCAGCGCACGAATTTGAACGGTCCGGTGCCCATGGGCGCTGAGTTAAACGGAATATCGTTGATGCTCTTGTACTTGGCCAAGACGTGCGCCGGCAGGACGGCATAGGGACTGTCGCTCTCACCGAAGACGACCGAGACGAACGGCGCGAAGCGCACCTTCAAGTGAAAGACCACGGTGAGCGGATCGGGCGTGTCGACCCGCCGCACGATGTCGTATCCGTGGCGAGAAACGATGTCGTTGTCGGGGTTCATGATCGCGTCGTAGGTGAACTTGACGTCACGGCTGGTGAACGGCACACCATCTTGCCAGAGTACCCCAGGGCGCAAGTGATACGTAATCGTGAGCCCGTCGGCGCTGATGCCGCCGTTTTCGCGCGTCGGCACCTCGCGCGCCAAGCGCGGAACGAAGTTGCCGCGCGCATCGGCTGAAACGAGAATGTCGGTCGTCAGCCGCGCCATCGACGCTTCGACGGTCTGCGTGGCGAGCAGCGGGTTGAGGGTGCGCGGCACGTTACCCGAGACGATACGGAGCGTGTTGGGCACGGTCCAGGCGTGACGTACAGCAGTTGCGCCGCTCGGGGCGTCGGTTTGCACGCGCGTGCACGCGTTCACCGCCGCGAGCGCGACGGCAGCGAAGATCGCGAATCGCTTCAATAGCTATTCCCACCCGACTTCGTCAATGTAGCACCAGCTCCAATGCTCACCGGGCTGGATCGACCGGATGATCGGGTGCTGCGTGGCGTGGAAATGCTTCGTCGCGTGCTTGTTCTTCGAATCGTCGCAGCAGCCGACGTTGCCGCACTCGCGGCACATGCGCAGGTGCACCCACGTGTCGCCAAGCTTGATGCACTCCTCGCAGCCTTTGGAATTCGGCTTCACGGGCCGGATCGTGTTCAGGTGCGTGCAGGGTACCGCTTCGGTCGTCATGCGCTCTGGGACTCGCCCGGGGCGGCCGCGAGTTCCACGTCCCCGCGCGCGACGAGCCGGCCGAGGAGCAAGTGATAGTAGAGCATCCCCCGCTGTTCGCCCAGCCCCGCTAAGAGTGCCTCGACATCGACGTCGGTCCGGCCCGAGAGATCGCGGACGCTCCGGGCCACGCCGGAATCATTCATCGGAAAGAGATCGAGCCGTCCGAAGCCGCGCAGGGCCACGACCGCCGCCGTCCACGGCCCGATCCCGCGATGCACGACGAGCGACGCCATCAGTTCCGGCGTCGGGAGCAGCGCGAGCGCAGCTTCATCGATTTCTCCCGCCAGAATCGCACGCGCGACCGCTTGCACCGAAACGACCTTGCCGACGCTCATGCCGAGACCGCGCAGTTCTTCGACGTCGGCATCGATCAGCGTTTGCGGGCCGGGAAAGGCGTAGAGCTGCCCGTCACCGATCGCAAGCGCGGTGGCGTAACGCTCGATCACGCGGCGCAAGATCGCGCCCGCGGCGTGAATGCTGATCTGCTGATAGACGATCGCGTTGACGCACGCTTCCCACACGGTCGGATAGCGCGGTGGTTTGACGCCGCGCGCGCCGAGCACGAGCGGCGCGAGCCAGTCGATGCCGGCTGCCGCGCGATAGAACGGTTCGAGGCTCACCTCGATCCCCAGTAAGCGTGCGACCAGCGCGGCCGGATCGAAGCGATTTTCTCCGGACCCCGTTACCTCGGCGCGCAGTTCGGCCGGACCGGTTTGCGTGACGCTCAGCAACGCGGGCGCGTTCGTGTCGCCGATGAGGCGGCAATACGTCGTTCCGTCGAAGCGATCGACGACGTTCGTCGAGAGGCGCCGCAGCACGTTGGCCGTGAGATCGAGCCGGAACGGCGCGCGAACCGCGACCTGCGTTGCCATGCGCCGCCCTTCGCGGCCGAGGAATGCGTTTCCGGCGGAGACAAGACGACCTGCGTGGCGTACCGGCAGTCCTATCTTGCGACGTACAAGCGGTACTGGCGCATCAACGTGCTCACGATGCTGGAGTACCGCGCGAATTTTCTGATGTGGGGCGGCTTCACGGTCGTGTACCACGCCTCGGCGATCCTCGCGTTGTGGGTGACGCTGCGGAATTTCCCCTCGATCAACGGCTGGGATTTCCGCCAAACGGCGTTCATGTACGGCCTCTGGTTTCTCGGACATGCGCTGCACAATACGTTCTTCTACTCGGTCGGCAGCGTGCCGGAATTCATCCGCGAAGGCCGCTTCGACCGCTTCCTCGTGCGGCCGCTCGATACGCTCTTTCAAGCGATGACGTATCCGCAGCAGATTTGGCCCGATGAGCTGATCCTCTCGCTCATCTATTTCGCGGTGGTCGTACCGTTCAGCGGCGTGCACGTCGATGCACTCTTCCTCTGCTACGTTCCGCTCGTCGCGCTCGGCGGCGCGCTGATCGACTTTGGGATCAACCTAGCCATCGCGACGGTGGCGTTTTGGTTCATCCGCATCGAATCGCTGCGCTGGGTCGTGATGTCGCTCGAACAGGATTTCTCGCGCTACCCGATCTCGATTTACCAGCGCGGCGTGCGGGTCGTGCTGGCGTTCGTCTTGCCGTTTGCGTTCATGAACTACTTTCCGGCGACGTTTCTCTTACACAAGTCTGAGACCGGGCTGAATCTCAATCCAGCCGTCGGGCTGCTGACGCCGCTCGTCGGGATCGTGTGCCTCGCGCTGGCATACGCGTTCTGGCGCGTCGGACTCGACCGGTATCAAGGCACCGGTAGTTGAAGGAAGCGGGATGAAGCGCTTCCTCGCCGCCGTTGCCGCTGCACTGCTTGCCGCCGCGACGCCGGCGGGCGCCGAGGTGGTCGACGTCGTGGTGCAAGCCGGTCACGAAGGGCGGCCGGCCTCGTGCGCGCCGAATCACGTGCGGGCTTGCAACATCGGCGCGAGTTCGGCCGCGGGTCGCGAGATTCTCTGGACGCCGATCGTCGCCGACGCGATGACCGCGAGGCTGCGGGCGGCCGGGCTGCGCGTCGCGCGACGGCCCGCCGATTATCCGGAACACGACACCGCTCGCATCGCGATCTTCATCCATTTCGATGGGAGCGAGCCCGCGTGCGCGAGCGGATCGTCGGCCGGATTTCCCCCATCCACCTCGCACGCGTTTGTGGCGGCTTGGGAGCGCGCGTACCGCGCACGTTTCCCATACCGGTTCGTTGGGGAGAATATCAGCTCGAACGAAGAGCACTACTACGGCTTCCACAAGGTTGATGCACCGCAAAAAATGCTGATCGAGTACGGCGAAATCACGTGCCCGGCCCAAGCCGCGTGGCTCGCACCGCGTCTTCGCGAACTCGGCAACTTGACCGCGCAGTTTGTGATCGGACAGCTGCACTAATGCAGCGCAGCGCGTTCCTCGCCGGCGGCGCAGCGGTCGCTGCCGTGCGGCCGCGCGCCCTGCGGGCCCAAACGATCTCCGTCGCCGATTTGGTCGACCGGTTTCCCGGCATCATCGGGATCTATTGCCGCACGCTCACCCCCGCGCCGCCGCTGGTGGAAGTGCGCTCGCACGAGATCTTTCCCGCCGCCTCGATCATCAAGCTGGCCATCATGCTCACGGTCTATCGCGCGTACGAGCGTCACACGGCAACGCCCGAAGAGTACGTCACGCTCTTGCCGGGCGACATTACCGAGGGCGCACCGATTCTCGGCGACGCGCATTCGGGCCAGCGTTGGCCGATCGGCGTACTCGTCAACGCGATGATCCGCTACAGTGACAACATCGCCTCGAACGCGCTGATCAGCCACTTCGGCTTCAAAGCGATCAACGCGACGATTCACAGCGCCGGCATGACCGGAACGCTGCTCGCGCGTCATTTTGCGGGCGAAGTACCGCCCGGACGGCGCAATCTCAACGTCACGACGCCGCACGACATTGGCGTGCTGCTCTATCAGATCGAACGCGGGGCGCACGAAGGCATTCCGACCGTCGCATCGCCCGCATCGTGCCGTGCGATGGTGCAAACGATGCTCGGTCAAGAGTACCGCGAGATGATCCCCGCGGGCGTGAAACGCCACGTGCCGATTGCCAACAAAACGGGCGAGCTGGACAACGTCCGCAGCGATGCGGCGATCGTGGATCCGCTGAGCGAATCACCCTACATCTTGGTGCTTCTCTCGCGCGATCTGGACTATCCGGGACTGGCATACGGCGAGATCGCCGAGTTCGCGCAGCGCATCGACACCGCGATGCGCCGCATGCCCATCCGTTAGGGTTTGTCTTCGATCGTTACCGTGGTCATTGCGTCGCCTTTGCGGATCGCATCGACGACCGACTGACCTTCGACGACATGGCCGAATACGGTGTATTGCCGGTTGAGGAACGGCGCGTCATCGAGGCAGATGTAGAATTGCGAGCCGGCGGAGTTCGGGTTCGAACTGCGCGCCATCGCCACGGTACCTTGAATGTGCGGGTTCTCGCTGAACTCCGCATCGAGCTGGTAGCCCGGGCCGCCGGTGCCGTTGCCGTCCGGATCGCCGCCTTGGATGACGAAGCCGGGCTCGACCCGGTGGAATGTCAGGCCGTCATAAAAGCCGGCCCGCGCAAGCTTGATAAACGCCGCCGAATGCTGCGGCGCGACGTCGGGATAGAACGTGAAAACGATGTCGCCTTTTTCGGTCGAGATGCGGGCGCGAGCGCTCGCCGCCTCGGTCGCAAGTTCGGTCAATTCATCGCCGGTTGGTTTACTGTAGGTCGCCATATGCGCATCGTCTACGGCACGGGGCTCCACCCCGCCCGCCGTTACGGGCAACCTCTTTGCGGGTATAATGTGAGCCAACGCGTTCAGGCCGCACCTAGGCAAAACGCGCGGATCGGAAGCGAACGTGGCGGAAAAAGAGAGACGGCCCAGGGCGCCGGGAGCCCAACTGCGCCTATGCGTCCAGCCGGACCCCAAGGCCGGCGGCTACGTCCGGCAAGCGGTCATCGCGTTCGCCGAGACCCAGGGCACCCTCGACGACGAAGTGATCGACTTGGTGACCGCGATCGGTGAGGCGCTGGCCAACGCGATCGAGCATTCCCGCACAGAAGAGCCGATCGAAGTCGCGGCCTGGACGCTCGGCGATGACCGCCTGTTCGCATCGGTGCGCGACCGCGGCGTCGGCTTCACCGCAACCGAGCGTACGCGTAAACCGGCACTGCCGGAGGGCTTCGCCGAGCGCGGCCGCGGCCTGCCGATCATGCGCAAGTGCACGGACGTTTTCAGCGTGCGTACGGCCCCCGGCGAGGGTACCCGCGTGACCCTCGGCTGTCACTTCCACCGTGCGGTCGCGAGAACGCACGCGCAACGCGCCGCCGGCTAGGCCGCTAACGCGCTAGGTCGTCGATCGTCCGCGCGAGCCCAAAATCGCGCTCGGTCAGACCGTGCGCGTCGTGTGACGAGAGCCGAAGCGTGACGTCGTTCCAAGCAATCGCGATGTCGGGATGATGATCGGCGGCGTTGGCTGCCGTGGCGATCGCGTTGACGAAGGCGATCGAGCCGTTGAAGTTCCCACGGTCGAACGTGCGCACGATCTCTTCGCCTTCGCGCGTCCAGCCGGGCAGCGCGGCGAGGGCCCGCGCGATGGCATCATCGGGTAAGGGCTGCGGCATCGGCGACCTCCAGAAGTCCGCGGGACTCGAGCGCTGCGAACGAAGCGTCGATGGCGGCGATCGTTTCTTCGACGTCCGCATCGCTATGCTCCGTGCAAAGGAACATCACTTCGTTCTGCGAGGGCGGCAAGAGGATCCCGCGCTCGCGCATTTCGTGGTAGTACGCCGCGTACGTGGCGCGGTTGGCCGCCCGAGCGTCGTCGTAATTGCGGTTCGCCGGGCCGCGGCGAAACACGAAGTCGACGATGCTTTCGAGCTGCACGACGGCGATGCCGTAACCGCCGCGCGCGATGACGGCGCGAATGCCCTCGGCCAGTCGCTCGGCGCGCCCATCCATCGCGGCATACGCATCGGGATGACGTTCGAGCCAATCGAGGACACGCAGTCCCATCGCAACGGCGAACGGATTTCCCGCGTGCGTACCGCCGGTGAAACACGGACCGTCCGGTGCGAGAACGGCCATGACTTCGGCGCGGCCGCCGAACGCCGCCAGCGGAAACCCGCCGCCGAGGATCTTCCCGACCGTCGTCAGGTCAGGAACGATGCCGGTCCGCGCTTGTGCGCCGCCGAGACCGAGCCGCAGCCATGTGATCACTTCGTCAAAGATCAGCAGCGCACCGCACGCCCGCGCACGCGCCTGCAAGCCTTCGAGAAAGCCGGGGTCGGGCAGCACGAGCCCCATGTTGCCGACCACCGGTTCGACGAGAATCGCCGCGATGCGATCGCCCGCCAGCGCGAGCTTCGCGTCGACGTCGGCGAGATCGTTGTAGCGCGCGACGGCGAGATCGTGCGTGACCGCACGCGGAATGCCGGAGCGGTGCGGCGCATCGGTGTGCGCCGACGCGCCGGCATCTTGTAAGGCCAGATCGAAATGGCCGTGATAGTTCCCGGCAAACTTGAGCACGACGTCGCGCCCCGTGAACGCACGCGCGACGCGCACCGCGCTCTGGACCGCTTCGCTTCCGGTCGTCGTGAAGCGTAAGTGCTGCATCGACGGCAGATGCTCACGAACCCGTTCGGCGAGCAACAGCTCGTCGGGATGCGTCGACCCGCTCACGGCGCCGCGCGCCGCCACCGCGTCGAGTCCGGTGGAGAACGCCGGATGCCCGTGCCCGAAAAGCAGCGGGCCGTACGCCATCACGTAATCGATCGAACGCCGGCCGGTTGCGTCGTACGCGTATGCTCCCGCACCGCGAACCGCGATGTAGGGAGCACCGCCGACGACCCAGCCCGTACGCACCGGCGAACTTGCACCACCGGCCAGCGCCGGTCCGGTCATTTTAGATGGCCGCTGCGTTTGCTAACGGCTGCGAACGTGTCGTTCCCGGGATTCCAACGCACCATCACCACGCCGTTCTCACCGATGCCGTGCTGGTCGCCCGCGCGGAAATCGTAGATCCCGTCGATGCCGGCAAAACCGTGCAAGCCGTTGATATAATCGCGTACCTGCCCTGCGGTCGGAGTAGCGCCGGCGTGGCGCAGCGCGTCGAACACGATGAGTGCCGGATCCCAAGCCAGCGTGTTGGGGAAGTTCGGCGTGAGACCCGCGGCTTTGAAGGCGTTGAAGTACACGGTTTGCGCATCTTTTACGGGGCCCGCGCCGAGTTCGGACTGCGCGAACGGAAGCACCGCGCTAAAGATCAGCTCTTTCGGTGTGAACGCCTTGTATTGCGAGAGCTGCTCCACGACCATGTCGCCGTTGCTGCCGAAGATCGGGATATCGAGCCCGGCATCCGAAATTCCGTGCAGTTCCGTGCCGAACGCCGGGCCGACGGTCCAGGTCAGCAGCGCTTGCGGGTTGGCCGCCTTGATGCGCGCCAGCTGCGCGCTCACGCTGACGTCGGAAAGATTGAAGTGTTCCTTCGCAACAAACTCAACGCCGCGGTTTTCCGCTGCGGAGCGCGCCAGTTCCCAATCGCGATCCGCTTCTTGCCCGGTGGCATCGGTGGAGGAGAGGATGGCGAGACGCGTGAGCCCGCGTTCGCGAAAGTAGCGGATCGTCGCGGCAATCGCATCTTTCAGACTGACGCTCGACGACCAGACATAGCCGTTCGCCGGCGGATTGAGGCCGGGGCTCAAACAGAAGTCCGCCGGGCCGTTCGCTTGCACGAGCGGCGCGATCGCGTTGCACTGCTGGGTAAGGGTCGGCCCGATGAGCACCGGTGCTTTTGAGGCGATGACCTGGTTCGCCAGCTGGACCGCGGTTTGCGCGTTCGAGCCGTCATCGAGATATTGGAAGTGTACCTGGCGGTGATTGATGCCGCCGAGCTTGTTCACGCGTGCCTCGAGCAGCTGCAGCGATTGCTGATCGCTCTTGCCGATGAACGATGCGCCGCCCGTTAGCGAGATGATCACCGGAATCTGCAGCGCCGGCGCCTGGGCCTGCGACGCCACCGGCGCCGCAATGACGGCGGCAACGGCGACGAGCGAGATCAGAGAACGAATGCGCAAGGGAAACCTCCGGAAGATTGCCAGTTCGGGTTCTGTACGAACGCTTCTACACCCGTTCGAAAATCGTTGCGATGCCCTGGCCCACGCCGATGCACATCGTCGCGAGCGCAAAGCGCCCGTTACGCCGGCGCAGTTCGTGCAGCACGGTGCCGGCCAGGCGTGCACCGCTGCAGCCCAGCGGATGGCCGAGCGCGATCGCGCCGCCGTTGACGTTGGCCTTCGCCGGATCCATCTTGAGATCGCGCATGCACGCGATGCTTTGCGATGCAAACGCTTCGTTGATCTCGTAGAGATCGAGGTCGCCGATCGTCAGACCCGCGCGCGCGAGCGCCTTTTGGGTTGCGGGGATCGGACCGAGCCCCATGAACGCCGGATCGACGCCGGCAACGGCCGACGTGACGACGCGCGCGAGCGGCTGCCAGCCGTTTTTTGCCGCCACGTCGGCAGAACACAACAGCAGGGCCGCGGCGCCGTCGTTCACGCCCGATGAGTTGCCGGCCGTGACGGTGCCGTTCTTCTTGAACGCCGGCTTGAGCTTGGCCAGATCGGCGATCGTCGTCTGCGGGCGCGGATGTTCGTCGGCTGCAAGTTGCGGCAGCGCCACGATCTCGGCAGCGAACGCGCCGCGTTCGACCGCGGCCTTCGTTTTTTGCTGCGAGGCCAACGCGAACGCATCTTGCTCTTCGCGCGTGATGCCGTACTTTTCGGCAACATTCTCCGCCGTTTCGCCCATCGAGATCGTGTATTCGGCCGGCATGTTCGGGTTGACCATGCGCCAGCCGAGCGTCGTGTCGAACATCTTCGGCGCTCGATCGTAGGGCTTGTCGGCCTTCGGCATCACGTAGGGCGCGCGCGTCATCGATTCGACGCCGCCGGCGATCATGATGTCGCCGCAGCCGCTGGCGATGGCTTGCGCGGCCGAATTCAGCGCCTGCAGGCCGCTCGCGCACAAGCGCGTGACCGTCGTGCCGGGAACCGTGATCGGCAGTCCCGCCAAGAGCGCGGCCATGCGCGCAACGTTACGGTTATCTTCACCCGCTTGATTGGCCGCACCCCAGAAGACGTCGTCGATCCGCTCCGGATCGACCTTCGTGCGCGCGACCAATTCGCGGATCGTAAACGCCGCCAAGTCGTCGGCCCGCACGGTAGCGAGCGCGCCGCCCCAGCGTCCGATCGGCGTCCGTAACGCATCGACGACGACGACCTCGCGAAGTTCACTCATAATACGTGTTACAACCCCAAAACGCGCTCGGCGTTGCCGTGGAAGATGCCTTCCATGACATCGTCTTTGTAGCCGAGCTCGCCCCATTCGCGCAAAATGCGCTCGTAGGGCAGACTCGGGTAATCGCTCCCGAACATCACTTTCTCTTTGAGGCGCGCTCGAATATCGACCTTGAGCTGCGCGGCGAAGTACTTGGGCGCCCAGCCGGAGAGCTCCCAGAACACGTTGCCCTTGTGCAGCGCGACGGCCGTCATTTCGTCGACCCACGGGTAGCCGGGATGCGCCGCGATGATGGTCAGGTTCGGAAAATCGGCCGCGAGTTCGTCGATCGCCGCGGGATGCGCGTGGCGGATCTTCGCGCCCATGCCGCCGGGCATACCGGCGCCCATACCGGTCGTGCCGACGTCGATCATCACCGGCGCTTTGAGCGCGTCGATCGTTTCGAAGAGCGGGTAGAGTGCGCGATCGTTGACGGCGTAATGGCCCATGATCGGATGAAAGTGAAAGCCCAGCATGCCGAGATCTTCGATCGCGTGCTTGGCTTCACGAATCGCGTCGTCACCCTTGAACGGGTCGACCGAGCCCCAGGCCTGGATGATCCGTTCGGGATGCCGCTTTTGCATCGCGGAGACGTAATCGTTCGAGCACGGCGGCGTGTGCACCGTCGTCTCGAGATCGAGCGCAACCAGCACCGCCTCGACGCCGGCATCGGTAAAGTCTTGCACGACGGCGGCTTCCTCTTTCGCCACCCAGCCGCGGCCCCAATATTCTGCCAGTGCATCGACGTACGGCTGCTGGCACGCGATCCACTCTTTGGTATTTGGATAGCAGTGCAGGTCGATGATCCGCACGCTAGCCCGCCGCCATCTTCGCGGACACGGTCGCGACGAGATCTTTCTTCGAGACTTTACCGAACGTCGAGAGCGGGAAATCGGTCATGATCTCCATGCGCTCGGGCAGCTTGTACTTCGCGATCTCTTTGTCGACGAGGAAGCGCTTGAGTTCGTCGAACGTAAGGCTCTTACCGTCGCGCAAGATGATGCACGCGCACATCCGCTCGCCCAAATCCGGATCGGGGACGGCGATGCACGCGACGTTTTTCACCGCGGGGTTCGAGAGGATCAAATTCTCGATTTCCTCGGCGCTGATCTTCTCGCCGCCGCGGTTGATCAAGTCTTTCTTGCGGCCCTCGACCATGTAGTTGCCGGACGGGTGCTGCCGCATCAAATCGCCCGAGCGATAGAAGCCGTCGGGCGTGAACTGGCGCGCGTTGTATTCCGGCACGCCGTAGTACCCGCGCAGCGTATACGGCCCGCGGCAGCACAACTCGCCGACCTCGCCCGGCGTGACGATGTTGTCGTCGTCGTCGAGCAGCCGCACTTCATCGTCTTTGCATACCGGGCGGCCGACCGTCTCGAGCCGCACGTCTTCGGGGTCGTTACGCCGCACGAACATCAGCAGGCCTTCGGACATGCCGAAGTTCTCCTGAATGAACGCGCTTGGGATGAGCTTGCGCGAGAGCAGCCGCACTTCGGGCTGCAGGCGCTGCCCACCGCTCTGGATCGTTTTTAGCGACGACAGATCGAACTTGCCGATGTTCGGATCGTTCAACAGACGGATCAGCAGTGCCGGCACGACCTTGAGGTGCGTGACCTTGTGACGCTGGATCTGCACGAACATATCTTCGGGCTTGGTGCTGGCGCTGATCACGACGCGGGCGCCGTTGAACATGAAGCCCTGAATCCCCGGGCACGCTAGCGGCAAGTTGTGCGCGATCGGCAGCACCACGAGCAGAACGCCGTCTTCGTCGACGTCGCAGACTTCCGCGGCCACCTTCGAGTTGTATGCGTAGTCGTTATGCGTGCGTGGGATGAGCTTCGGAATGCCGGTCGTTCCGCCGGAGAGTTGGAACACCGCCGGATCGGTCGGATCGATCACGATCGATTCGAGTTCGTGGCGCGCGAGCGTAGCGGGCCGCTCGATCAAGTCGACCAGCGACGCCGATCCTGCCGGCGCCTCACCGAGCACGATGGCATGCTTGAGCGCCGGCGTCACAGCCTGGATGCGTGCGACCATCGCCGTATAGTCGAAATCGCGCGAACGATCCGGCGTCACCACCGTCGTCGCACCCGAGAGTTCGGCGAATTGGCTGATCTCGGCAAAGCGATGCGTGACGAGTGCGGCAATCGGAATCGCACCGATCTTCTGCAGCGCAAAGTACAAGATAACGAATTCCGCCACGTTGGGCAGCGCTACGACGACGCGATCGAGCGGTTTCAGCCCCAGTTCGAGCAAGTTCAGCGCGCAGTTCGTCGAGAGCCGGTTGATATCGGCGTACGTGAACGTGCGTTCGCCGTCGATCAGGGCGAGACGTTCCGAAAAGCGGGCGAACATCGCGCCGAACTCTTCGCGCAACGAGCGGTCTTCCCAATAGCCGGCAGCGCGATAGCGCGCGGCATAGTCGGGCGGAAACGGAACGACGCCAGCTAGCATGATGCGGCCTTCACTAAGTAGATGAGGCGAAGCCGCCGTCGACGACGACGATTTCACCGTTGACCATCTTGTTGGAAACGATCAGGTTGACGATCACTTCAGCGACGTCGTCGGCGTCGATCACCCGTTTGAGCGGCGTCGCTTTGGCGCGGCGGGCCATCAAATCTTCGTAGCGGTCGCCCAGCGTGCGCTGCATCCAGTCGCCTTCCATCCAGCCCGGCGCCACGGCGTTGACGCGAATCTCCGGTCCGAGATTGATCGCGAAGAGCTTGGTCAAGCTCACGACCGCCGCTTTGCTCGCCGCATACGGCAGCGGCTGCAGCCCCGGCCGCAAGCCGACGATGCTCGCCGTGTTGACGATGCTGCCGTGTGCCGCACGCAGCATCGGCACGGCCGAGCGGGTTACTTGAAACATGCCGCGCACGTTGACGGCGAACACGCGGTCCCATTCCTCGGGCGTCATCGCATCGAGATCTTTCGGACCGACGTCGCTCGTGATGCCCGCGTTGTTCACCAGCGCGTCGAGCCGTCCGAACGTCGATTCCACCGACGCGAGCATCGCCTTCACACCGGGATCGTCGCTGACGTCGCACTTGAGCAGCAGCGTCTTCGCGCCTTTTTCTTCGGCGAGCCGCACGGTTTCGCGCGCGCTCTTCTCGCTCGAACTGTAATTGACGGCCACATCGAATCCGGCCGCGGCCAGGGCGACCGCTGCAGCCCGGCCAATGCCGCTCGAGGCGCCCGTCACCAGCGCGACGGGTTTCGTATCGATCGTTCTCACCCGGGCGAAATAGTAACGCAAGGAAACTATTTCCTCCACGGGAAGGCCAGCCTCGTCACACTGGAGGAGCATGCCATGGGTTATAAACTTGTTACGTACGACGCAGGCAAAGGAGCGCGAGCAGGCATCGTCGCCGGCGACCGCCTGATCGACGCAGCCGAAGCGAGCGGCAATCCCGCCTACGCGACGACCCTTGGCATCCTCGCCGACTGGGCGGCTGCCGACAAGACGCTCGCCGGGCTCGCCGGCGATGCGGCTAGCAAAGGCGTCGCCATCGACTGGAAGCAGATGCTCGCGCCGATTCCGCTGCCGGGCGCGATCTATTGCGCGGGCGCGAATTACGGCGACCACGTGCGCGAGATGGCGGCCGGACAAGGCCGCGATCCGGAGCCCGATCCGCATACCCTGGGGCTCAAGCCGTGGCACTTCATCAAATCATCGCACGCCGTCGTCGGACCGGGCGCGACCGTGAAGATTCCGCCTGCATCGAAAAAGATGGATTGGGAAGTCGAGCTGGTCGCCGTCATCGGCAAGACGGCGAAGAACGTCAGCGCGGCTGACGCACTCAAGTATGTGGCCGGCTACAGCGTGGCAAACGACGTTTCGGCGCGCGATCTCGGCTGGCGTCCGCCGATGCCGACCACATCGCCGTTTTATTCCGACTGGCTCGCGCACAAGAGCTTCGACGGTTCGTGTCCGCTCGGACCGTGGATCGTTCCCGCCGGCGACGTCGGGGATCCGCAGAACCTCGGCATACGCCTGTGGGTCAACGGCACGATCAAGCAAGACTCGAACACCTCGCAAATGATCTTCACGCTGGTCGAACAGATCGTGCAGCTCTCGCTGCGCATCACGCTGCATCCCGGCGACCTGATCCTCACCGGCACCCCGGCCGGCGTCGGCGCAGGCCGCAACGAATTCCTCAAAGCCGGCGACAGCCTCGAGCTCTGGTGCGAAAACGTCGGCACCCTCAAACACACGATGGGTTAATCCAAAGTAACAGCGTGCAGACGTCTCGGTTCCCCCATCATTTGTCATCCCGAGCGCAGCGCGTAGCGCGTAGTCGAGGGACAGCCTCCACCGTGCATAATTATGGCGGTCCCTCGACGGAGCTTGTCTTGAGCGTAGCCGAAGGGCTCGGGATGACAAATGGGGGCCGTCGGCAGCAGCAGCGCACCTAACCGTGCCCGGACGTCATCGCTTGCGGACTCCCACTTTAGCGTCAGCGCATCCCGAGCTTTCGTCGCTCGATCGCATCCGGCACGAACATCTTGGCTGGCTGCTCGGGCGCGCCGATCTGGTGTTTGCTGAAAGCGTGACGCGCGCGATGCACGAGCGCGGCTTTGCCGGGATTCGTTTGGTACACATCGCGCTGATTCGCAACGTCGATGAAAACGGCACGCGCATCAGCGACATCGCGCGGCGCGCCGGCATGACGAAGCAAGCGACGGGACAACTCGTCGCGGAGTTCGTCGAACTCGGCTACATCCGGCTCGTCCCCGATCCTGACGACGGCCGTGCTAAGATCGCGCGCTACACCGCTAAAGGCAAACGGTTGCTCGTCGCGATCGTCGCCTCGATCGAAGAAACCGAAGACGCCGTCTCGGCCGCCATCGGAGCGAAGCAATTGGCAAGTCTCAAAGCAACGCTTAGGTCTCTTCTCTCGACACCGTAGAGCTCGATCGGTTGGTCGTCAGCGCGTGCCCGTTACGCAGCCGTTGGTAAACGTTGCACTCGCCGCTTTTTCGCTCATCCGGCCGCTGCGCACCACGGCCGCAAGTGCTCGGCAGCGCTGCAGATCCGTTTCCTCAGCCGCCCGGTACGACGTGTCGTCATAACTGACCATCTTTGCCAAGGCGGCGACGGCATCGAAAAACCGGCCGGAATACGCGTCGTCATCCGCTTCGTTTAGCCAGTTTCCGCGCATCGCCGCACGTTCGTTTTCGGGCGCAGTCGGCGTTTGCAGCGCAGCGTAGCGGAGCTCATCGCTCCGGCTCAAAAACACCGCACGCTCGCCGTTGAAGTGGCGCAGCACGGAGCGATCGGGAACGTTGCGGCTGGCGCCGGCAGAAATGGTGGACCCAATCGCCGGCAGCCCTTCGCTGCCGGGCGCCGGTACCGGAAAGCTGCAGACCGAACAGTATGCAAAGAGCTGCTTCTGCCCGTTCGCAGCAGTCGCGTGCAGGACGACGAACGGCCACGAGGAGAGGATCGGAGCGGTGTTCACCCCGATAAAGCCGGCCGCAGTTAGGGCGATCGTCTCGGCGCGGGTTACCACGTAGGGCCGGCCATCGAAGTTCTGCGGACGCACATCAAAGCGATGATCCCATGAATGGTCGAGGACGACGTTTTCTGCGACTTGACCGCTGAGGAGATCGATGAAGGTCACCATCGGAGCGCAGCCCTTTTCCGCGAGAACGGCCTCAACGGCAAGGTAGGTCCCGCGATGTGCGAACACTTCCGCGATGCCGCACCCGCCGGCTGGCGGATGTTCGGGGATCACGACCCGATCCTCGTGGATCGGGAAGATGCTCGCGAGATCGTAACTCCGCGTGCGGCCGCCGGTCGTCAGCGTCAGCGATCCCGTGACGATCGAAGGCGAAACCGCTGCGGGACCCGTGTCGTATTCGGCATCGTGTGCGATGCGGAACACGATCTCGGCACGCACGGTTTTGTCGGCGAACACGCGCTGCTGCGGCGGACCGAGTGGACCGAACGCGATGGCCGCGGCGAGCAGCAGCATCCTAGGGGAGTTCGGCCTCGGTCATTCCGTAATCCCGTAGCGCGGCTTCGCGCGTGACGTAGCCGTGGTGCACGTCGTCGGCCACGGTTGCGCGCGGACGCTTTCGGGGGTCGCCGTAGCCACCGCCGCCGCCGCTTTCAATCACGAGCACGTCGGCGGGCTTGAGCGGCTCGCTGTCGAGTTTGCCGTTGCCGTTGGAGAACGTCGAGCCGTCAGCTCGGATGAGATGCACGCGATTCGCGAGCGCGTCGCCGCCGCCGTTCAAGCCCCACGGCGCGCACTTGGTGCGCTCGACGTGAACGTTGGTGCGCATCGGCGCGGCGGCCCGCACGCGCAGTTCGAGCCCGAGTCCACCGCGGCGCAAGCCCGGACCGCCGGAATCGGGACGCAGGGCGTAGCGCTCGACGACGATCGGGTTCTTGGCTTCGAGCGCTTCGATCACGGCATTGTGCGTATCGCCGTCGTTGATGCAGACCACCGCGTTCATGCCGTCGGCGTTTGCCAAGGCGCCCCAGCCGCCGCCCGGCGGGTTGGTGGAACCCACGTAGAAACGTCCGGTGCGCGGGTTGATGCCGTACATCGTGCCGACGCACAAGTCCGCGTGGTGACCCGCCGCAACGCGGTCGGGGATCGCGGGCGCGAGCGCGCGGAAGATCGTGTCGACGACGGTCATCGGAATCGTCATCCACCAGCGCATCGCCGCGGGCTTCGTTGCGCTGACGACGCGGCCCGGCGGCAGTACGATCGTGAGGTTGCGGAACGCGCCGTCGTTGATCGGATACTGCGTCGGCGTCGTGACGCACTTGAACGCGACTTGCGCGGCCGACCGCCCGGCCGTTGCGCCGGAGTTGAAGTAACCCTGGACCTGCGGGCTGACGTCGCTCAGATCGATCGTCATCTGGTCGCCGGCCACGATCACTTTGATCTTGATCGGAATCGGCGCATCGGTGATGCCGTCGTCGTCCATATATGATTCCGCTTCGTAGGTACCGTCGGGAATGGCGGTAACCGACGCGCGCGCGAGCCGCTCGGTGAGCGCGTAGACGCCCGCGATGCTGCCGTTGACTGCCGCTAAGCCGTACTTCTTCAAGAGCGCGCCGTAGCGTTGCTCGCCCGTGCGGATCGCCGCGATCTGCGCGCGGAAGTCGCCCATCGCCAGTTCCGGCACGCGCACGTTCGTGCGGATGATGCGCGTCAGTTCGTCGTCTTGCACGCCGCGCTTGAAGATCTTGACGATCGGCAGCTGCAGGCCCTCGGAGTAGATGTCCTGCGTGCGCGCACCGAGCGTGCCGCCGATGTCGATCCAGTGCGCCATCGACGACGAGAACGCCACGATCTTACCGTCGTGAAAGATCGGCAGCGTAAAGATCATGTGGTTGAGGTGGCTACCCATGATGTACGCATCGTTGGTCAACAGGATGTCGCCCGGCTCGATGCCGCCCGGGCCGTAGAATTCGAGTTTGGCTTTGATCGCATCGGAGAGACCGCGAATGAACATCGGCAGGCCCAGCCCAATGGACACCGTGTCGCCGTTCGCATCGAACAAACCGACCGTATAGTCGAGCGCTTCGTAAATGATCGGGTTGTAGGCGGTCCGCATGAGGTTCGTCTTCATCTCATCGGTGATCGCGATCAGCGCGTTGCGAATGATCTCCGCGGTGATCGGATCGTGCTCGCCGTGGGCTGGGTTCGTCATGCGTCCACCGTGAGGATCATGTGACCGGAAGGTTGTACGTCGACGCGTACGTTGGGCGGCACGACCGTGGCCGAGCCGTCTTCTTGCACGATGGCCGGGCCCGCGAACGAATCGCCGCCCAAGAGCTGCGAGCGGTCGTACACGAGCGCCTCGATCTCGTTGCGTGGATCGAAACGCACGCGGCGCTTTCCGACGACGGCCGTCGGCACGGGCGTTCCGCTTCCGGCCGCGAGCCCGGCGAGAACCGGCTTGCTGAGACGCCCCACGATCGAGACGCGCGCGGCAATGATCTCGGCCGGCTCTTCCGGCGCGCTGTGACTATAGCGCTGCTGATGCGCCGCATCGAAGGCGCGCTTGACGTCGGCTTGCGCCGAGCCCGGCTCCAGCGGAATGGTCACCGAATAGTTCTGGCCGACGTAGCGCACGTCGACTGCATGCTCGAGCAGCGTGTGTTCGCTCGGCACGCCGGCCGAGCGCAGCCACGCCGATGCTTCGTTCTCGAGCGTGCTGAAGAACGCCGTCGTGCCGCGCAAGCCCTCATCGGTTAGCGGCGCGCGATAGGTCTGCGCGTATTCACGGCGCAGATCGGCGGTGAGCATACCGAAGGCCGAGAACGTTCCCGGCGCTTGCGGAATGATCACCGTGCGAATCGCCAGTTCGCGCGCGACGTCGACCGCGTGCAACGGACCCGCGCCGCCATAGGCAATCAGCGCGAAATCGCGCGGGTCGAGGCCCCGCTCGGTCGTCACCGCACGCACGGCGTTCGCCATCGCGGCGGTCGCGATCGCGACGATCCCGCCGGCCGCGAGCGGCACGTCGAGCCCGAGCGGCGTTGCGACGTGCGCTTGCACGGCGCGCTGCGCAGCCGGCGTATCGAGCGCCATGCGGCCGCCGAGAAAACGCTCGGCGGCAAGATGCCCGAGGAGCAGATGCGCGTCGGTCACCGTCGGCGCGGTGCCGCCGTTGCCGTAGCAGGCCGGGCCCGGTGACGCGCCCGCGCTCTCGGGACCAACGTGCAATCCGCCCGCTTCATCGACCGAAGCGATGCTGCCGCCGCCCGTGCCGATTTCCTTGATGTCGAGCACCGGAATGCGAATCGCCAAACCTTCGTTGTAGCCGCCGATGAAGTAGTCGCTCGAGAGCGCCGCCGCGCCGGCTTGCAGCACGCAGGTCTTCGCCGTCGTGCCGCCCATGTCGAAGCAGATCACGTTGCCGAGACCCAGCACGTCGCTGACCGTCTTGGACGCGACGACGCCCGCGGCCGGACCCGATTCCAGCATCTGAATGCACTGTTCGCGCGCGGTCGCGACGTCGCACAGACCGCCGCTGGATTGCATGATCAACAAGCTTCCGGTGAACCCGTCGCTCTCGAGATGGCGTTCGAGCCGTTCGAGATACGTGCTCACGCGCGGCCCGACGTAGGCGTTTGCCGCTACCGTCGATGTGCGCTCGTATTCGCGCTGCTCGCGCGAAACGTGGTGCGAGGCCGTGATGAACGCCGCCGGCATGGCTTCGCGCAGCAGCTCGACCATGCGCTGCTCGTGTTCGACGTTGACGTACGAGTGCAAGAACAGCACCGCAACCGACTCCACGCCCTGCGCCCGGATCTCCGCCGCGACGGCTCGCGCATTGCCCTCATCCAGCGGCCGCTCGACCGACCCGTCGTAGAGCATCCGTTCCGCAACTTCGAACCGCAGCGCGCGCGGAATCAGCGGAATGTGCTTCTTGAAGGCGAGGTTGAACGAGTCGGGCCGGTTGACCCGACCGATCTCGTACACGTCGCGGAAGCCTTCGGTCGTGACGAGCGCGGTCTTCGCGCCTTTGCGCTCGAGGATCGCGTTGATGGCGACGGTGGAACCGTGAATGATGAACTCCGCGTCGCGCGGCGAGCGGCCGGTGACGCCGATCGCATCGAGAATGCCGCGCACGAGATCGTCGGGGGTACTCAGCGATTTCCCGAACGTTACCGAACCGTCGCCCGTATCCATCACCGTGACGTCGGTGAACGTCCCGCCGATGTCGACCCCGATCCGGAGATGTTTTCCGCTCACGAGCAGCGATGCATCGAGAGGAAGTCGCGCAGCCAAAGCTGCCACGTTGCTTCGACGGCAGCGTCGGCGCCGGGCGCGACGCGTGCGACGATACGCAGATCTGCATCGGCGAGATGCACGTCGGGTGCGGGTTTGGTGACGATGATGATCTCTCCACGTTCGGCGAGCCGCGTAAGCGCCGCGGCGAATTCGGCGGGGTCGCGCTGCGGCGCGATTCCGTATTGTACTTCCGTGACGAACAGTGCCGCCGCCGAACGCCGTTCGAAGACGTCGACGATGGCCTCTTCGGCGGTCATACCGGACTCAGCGATAGAAGAATTCCGGCGCCGGAAAGGCCTTCGGCAGCACGCCGTAACGGGCAGCCGCGTCGATGACCGGCTGGACGTCCGAGGCGAGCAGCACTTCGCCGTACTCGCCGCGCTTCATACGCTCGACGACGGGCTGCGGAATCTTGGTATATTTCGAGAGGATCGCCGCCGACGCCGAGCGGTTGGTGTTGGCCCATTGCGCCGTCTCTTTGATCGCGGCGATAAACTTTGCTGCTATGGCCGGATTTTTTGCCGCCCAGTCTTTGGTGGTCATAAACCCGGCCAGCATGTAGCGCGGGGCGATCGCGTTCTTGTCCATGTAGATCGCGCGCAAGCCCTTGTCGCCGCCGAAGGTGATGAACGGCTCGCCCAACGTGGCACCGTCGACCTTACCGGTGGACACGGCATCGTTCTCGGCCGGAATCGGCAGCTCGATCCACTTGACCGTTTTCGAATCGCCGCCGTTCTTATCGATCCACGCCTCGACCGGCACCATCGTGATGTTGTTGATGCCGTTGACGGCGATCGTTTTGCCGTTGAGATCCTTCGCTTCGTGAATCGGACCGCTGCCGTTGACGAGTACCGCGAGCGACGGAGCTGCGTAGCTGTTCAGCAGCGCCGGTGCGAGATAGACGAACGGTAAGCCGCGGACGTGCGCGTTCGCGATCGAGATCGTATCAGCGAAACCGACGTCGAGCGATCCGCCGGCGACCGCGGCCGCGATGGCGGCGCCGTTCTGCATGATCTGAAGGTCGACGTCGAGGCCTTGCTTCTTGAAGAAGCCCATGTCGACGGCATAAAACGCCTCGGCCGCCGCCTCGACCGTGATCACGCCCAGGCGAATCGTGGCCGGCGCCGGCTGCGCCCCAAGCGGCGCGCCGTTCGGGAGCAGCGCAACACATAGAGCCAGGGCCACGCAAAGACGACGCACCATGGGGCTTCCTCGCAAACAGACGTTTTTGCAACAAACGAACGCATTTTTGAAGGAATGCGCTCAGACCAACCTATATTGGAAGGTTGTTGTCCGGTTGTCAACCCGTCCCGGAAAGAACCGCCATGAGCCAAGACGACATTCGCCAGCATCCGCCGTTTGCGGAGATCTGGAACCGGCTGAGCCGCCTTCCGCGCCAGCAGCGGCGTCTCGCCGAAGCGTTTCTCATGGGCCCCGAACTGGTGGCCTTTTCCTCGCTGCGCGAGGTCGCGGAACGCGTCAACGTCAACGCCGCCACGATCGTGCGGTTTGCCCAATCGCTCGGTTACGAAGGGTACGGCGAATTTCAAGCGGCGGTGCGGCTGGCCTACAAGCAGCGCGCAGGGTTCGGTCACGCGCCCACCGATCTCGCCGCCGCGCTACGTTCGTCGGGGGACGCCGTCGGGTTCATGCACGCACAGCACGCGACTAGCGCCGAGGCCGCCTACCGCAACGTTGCAGCCGCCGATCTCGACGGCATCGCAAGCCGGCTCGAGCAGGCGCGCCGCATCGTCGTCTTCGCGGAGGCGAGCGCGCAAGTGCCTGCGCTGCTGTGCGTGCACTTGTTGCGGCACGCGATGCTGCACGGCGATCTGGTGAATTCGGAAGTCGACGCGATGATCGCGATGCACGACATCGGCCCGAGCGACGTCGTCGTGTTCATCGCCCTGACGCTGACGTTTCACGCGACGGTCACCGTGCACGACTTCGTGCGCGCCCGCGGCGCAACCACCATCGCGATCATCGGCTCCCCGGTCAGCCCGCTCCAAACGCGTGCCGATCACGTGATCGTGGCGCCTGCCGAATCGCCCACGATGCGTTTTTCGGTGGTCGCGGCCGTGAACGCGGTGGAACTGCTCTTCGCGCACATCGTGAGCCGGCGCGCCGAGATCGTGTTCGCCGAACAAGGCACGCTGCTCGAAATCTACCAAACGACCAAACTCGCCGCGCCGCTCGCAGGGGTATAACGATGAACGCAACCAGCAATCGGGCAACGTTTCTAGCAACGCTCGGCAGCGCAGGCGCGCTGGCGGCGCTCCCGCTGCCCGGGGTCGCGCAAGCGAACCTGCGCCGCATCGACGTCCATCGTCATGTGAGTCCGCCGTTCTATCAGGACGCGATCAAAGGACTATATCCGAAGCCGTTTCCGCCGCCGCTGGCGACGTGGACGCCCGAGCGGTGCCTGGCCGATATGGACGCCGCCGGCATCGAGACGGGGATGCTCTCCATGCCGGCGCGGCCGGGGATGACCTTCGGCGATGTCGGCGCGGCGCGGAAACTGTGTCGCGACACCAACGAGTACCTGGCGCAGCTGCGCCGCGAGCATTCGGGACGCTTCGGCATGTTCGCCGCGCTGCCGCTGCCCGATGTGGAAGGCAGCGTAGCCGAATTGATCTACGCGCTAGACGTCCTCAAAGCCGACGGCGTCGGCGCGTGGACGAGCTACGGCATGAAGTATCTCGGCGATGCTTCGTTCGCGCCCGTGTGGGCCGAACTCGATCGCCGGAGGGCCGTCGTCTTCACGCATCCGACCGATGCTGCGTGCTGCGTCAATCCCGTTCCGCAGATGTCCGAAACGGTGATGGAATTTGCGGCCGACACGACGCGCGCCATCGGCAGCCTTATCTTCAGCGGCACGTCGGTGCGCTTCCCCAACATCCGCTTCATCTTCTCGCACGGCGGCGGCAGCATGCCGTTCGTGATCGATCGTTTCCTGGGCGAGGCCGGCGATCCAAAGCACGCCGGGCTGCTGCCGCACGGTGTCGAATACGAACTGCGCCGGTTTTACTACGATACGGCGTTCGCATCGTCGCCGGCGGCAATGGCCGCGCTCACGAAGATCGTGCCGGCGTCGCAGATCGTCATCGGCACCGACTTTCCGTACCGGCCCGGTCTCGAGACGATCAAAGAACTCGACGTCTGCGGCATCGCCCCGCGCGACCTCATCGCCATCGGACGCCAAAGCGCGCTGGCGCTGCTGAGCCGTTAAACGCCGATAACCGGTACGCTACCTCCAGAAACTGAGGGTTAGGGCGGTGAGGATTTTTGCCTGCAGCGGGACGTAGGCACGTTTGGTGAAGACGTCGTAGCGGTTGGCCTCGATGGCGGCGAGGATGTCGCGGTAGAGGTGGAGTGCGAGCCGCACGGCGTAGCGGCTCTCCGGCTGCAACCGCGCGATGCCCGGTTCCACCTCGCGATAGAGTTGCCGGGCGCGTTCGATCTGGAACTGCATCAGCGCGACGAACCGCTCGTCGACCGTTCCGCGAAAGAGGTCGGCTTCGGTGTAGCCGAAGCGGTGCATGTCGGCGGCCGGAAGATAGATGCGGTTCATCCGCGCGTCCTCGCCCACGTCGCGTAAGATGTTCGTGATCTGCATCGCGTGTCCGAGCGCGATCGCGTCGTGGAACGCAGCGTCATCGAGCGCGCCGAGGATCGGAGTTACCAGCACGCCGACTGTGGATGCCACCAAGTAGCAGTAAGCGCGTAAATCGCCGTAGGTTGCGTACCGGCTGATGGTGACGTCCATGCGCGCGCCGCGCAGGAGATCGAGCGCGGCTTGCAACGGCACGTCATAACGCGCCGCAGCGTCGGCAAAGGCGAGGAAGATCGGGTTTACCGCGCGCCCGGCATACGCCGCGCGCAGTTCCGTCTCCCACGCATCGATTGCCGCCAGACGCTCGTCCGGGTCGCCGTCGCGGTCGACGATGTCGTCGGCCGTGCGGCAGAACGCATAGACGGCCCACACCGCACGGCGCTTCGCGAACGGCAAGAAGCGGGAACTGAGATAAAACGACTTCGAGTGCACGCGCGCGATCTCGCCGCACCGGCGGTAGCACGCATCGAGCGCCGGTGCCGGAGCGGTGGTCGCCGACGGCGCAGCCAGCGCCGCGTTATGCCCGAGCACGCGGCCGCGCAAGGATGCCGTCGACGGCGGCGCGCGCGCTGCGCATCGCACCCTCGATGCTCGCCGGAAAGCGATGGTTGGTGTAACACCCGGCGAGAAACAGATTCGCCACGGGCGTGCGCGCACCGGGACGCAGTCTCTCCGCGCCCGGGCTTGCGCGGTACACGCTCTTGGGAACGCGCACCAGCTTGGCCTTCACGAGCGTTTGCTTCGTTGCGAGCGGATAGAGCCGGGTCAAGTCCGCGAGCACGCGCACGATCACGGCATCGTCGTCGAGCATCATCAGATCGTCGGCCGGCGCGATGCAGACTTCAAGAAAAGACTTGTTGCGCCAACCATAGCCGGGCGACGCTTGGCCGAGATCCGCATGCACGGGCAAGAGCGTGCCGGCTCCAAAGATCAGGTTCGTGTGCGTCGAGATCGGCCGGTCGAACCAGAAATGCCCGTTGATCACGGGTGACGAGGTCAGCCGGCCGACGCCGTACACCAACGGATCACGCAGCATCTCGGGCGGCAGCAGCTTCGCTGCGTCATGCACCGGCGTCGCGAGAATCACGTGTTCCGCTTCGAAGGTGCGTCCGTCGCTCGTGCGCACGCCCGTGCAGCGGCCGTCAGAGAACAGCAGTTCCGCCACCCGCGCGGTGCTCTCGATGCGTACGCCGCGTTCGCGCACGTGCTCCGCGATCGGTTCGATCAGCCGTTCGTTCGGCGGACCGTCGAGGAAGCCGGCGCGGCTCGCGTCGCGCGAACTCGCGAAGTACGCCATCACGCGCAGCATGGCTTCGGCCGAAATAGCGTCGGCCGGCGTGAAGTTGAGCGCCAGCGCCATCGGCGCGAAGAACGTTTGCAGCATGTGCTCGGACATGCCGCGCTTGCGGTGCCAGTCCGCGTAGGTGATATCGTCCTGACGCTCGGCGTAGCGGTGATCGCCGAGCAGAATCGGCAGCGTCCCCGTAGCGAAGAGCAGCTTTTCCCAAGCGTTGAAGACGTAGCGCGCGTTGAGCACCGCGCCGATTCCGTTGAACGGCGACGGCGCATCGATGAAATGGAACTCCTCGAATGCGGCTTGCGGGCCGACGCGCTGCGAAAATCCCGGCGGCATCGCGAAGGTCAGCGTGTGCGGCTGCCAGAGTACGTGGTGCGCAATCCCCACGTCGCGCAGCAGCGCATGCACGGTCTCGTATCCTCCGAAGAACGAGTGCAGGCCGGTTTCGAGGATATCGCCGTCGCGGTCACGCCACGACGAGAGTTTGCCGCCCAGCACCGGGCGTTTCTCCAAAACGAGCGCCGAGCGCCCGGCATCGGCCAGATATTTCGCTGCAGCCAGACCCGCCGGGCCGCCCCCAACGATGATTGCATCGAGCGGGGCGGTCGCTTGGGGCGGCTCAAAAGCAACGTTCGCCTGCATGCCGAACGTAAGGCTTTCCATGTCAGCAGCCATTTCCATCGGCCCCGAGACGAACATCCGCGAACTCGTCGCCGCGCTTCCCGTCGCCGAGGAGGTCCTCGAGCGTTTCGGCCTTCACTGTTCGGGTTGCGGCGTGAACAAGTACGAAACGATCGAAAAAGGGGCCGCTGCCCACGGCCTGCGCGCCGAGCCCATTATCGCCGCGCTGACGCAAGCCCGGCTTTCCGGCCGGGTGCCGACGATCAGCAACGAGGATCTCGTTCCGCACCGTCGCGCGCCGGGCGAATTCACCCGCAAAGCGCGCTTCAAGCACGTCGTACCGATCATGTCGGGGAAGGGCGGCGTCGGGAAGTCCCTCGTCACGGGCTTGCTCGCCGTGGGCCTGCGGCGCGCCGGTATGCGGGTTGGGATCCTCGACGGCGACATCACCGGCCCGTCGATTCCGCGTCTCTTCGGCTTAACCAAGCCGCTCGGCATCGAGAGCGATCCCAATACGCCTGCCGGTACGCAACCACGCCCATTGATGACGCCGGCCGTCACGCGCTCGGCGATCGAAGTCGTCTCCGCTAACTTGCTCACGGATAAGGAAGACACCGCGATGATCTGGCGCGGTCCGATCCTCTCCGGCGTGATCCGCCAATTTTACGAGCAAGTGCTGTGGAGCGATCTGGATTATCTGCTGATCGATCTTCCGCCCGGCACGTCGGATGCTCCGCTCACCGTGCTGCAGTCGCTGGCCGTCGACGGCGTCGTGCTCGTGACGATGCCGCAGAAGCTCGCGACGATGATCGTGCGCAAAGCCGCGAACCTGATCCATCAATTGAAGAAACCGATCCTCGGCGTGGTCGAGAACATGTCGTACTTCGTCGCTCCCGACACCGGCGTGCGCTATGACGTATTCGGTCCGTCGTACGCCGATTCGGTCGCCGAACTCGCGGGCGCGCCGATCCTCGGACGGTTACCCATCAATCCGTACTTAGTGGAAAAGGCCGACGCCGGTTTGGTTGAAGAAATCGACGATCCGATCGTCGATGAGTTAGCGGCCGCGCTCGAACGCGCCATCACCAATATGCCGAAAATCAAAGAAACGATCTCGATCATTTGAGCGACCGCAGCCCCTTCGCCCGCTTCGCCCTCGGCGTTGCGGCGGGAATTTCCATCGGCTACACCGCGGTCCGCGTGCGCGATATGCTCGCCGACCGGGCGGCGCCCGCACCGGCCAAAGAGCGCGACCCCAAGCGCTACGGACAAACCCGGCGCGTGCTGATGGTCGTGGGCCTCGCGCGATCGGTTGCAACCAGCGCCGTGTGGGCCTTCGGGCTCTCCGACGGCTTCGAGCGCGCGCTCAAACCGATCCCCACGCCGTTGCGTCTGCCGTTTTTCGTCGGCTTGCTGACGCTGATCGAAACCGTGCGCGAGTGGCCGGTCGACTACATCGAAGATCATCAGCTCGAACGCATCTTCGGCAACAGCGAACGGACGACCGAAGCGTGGGCGGGTGACCGCATCAAAGGCGTCGCCATCGGCGCCGGCGCCGGCATGCTGCTGGCGGGAATCGGCGCGTCGCTCATGCGGCGCGCGCCCAAACGCTGGCCCTGGATTGCGATCGGCGGGATGCCCGCGCTGCTGGCATTTGCAAACGTCGTCGTGCCGACGTTCATCATGCCCCTCTTCAACAAATACATTCCGCTCGAAGGCCCGCTCGAGGAACGCATCCGCACGCTCGCCGCGCGCTATGGCGTCGGCGGCGCGACGATCCTGCGTTTCGACATGAGCCGGCAAACCAAAAAAGCCAACGCGTTCGTCAGCGGCGTGTTCGGCACCGAGCGGATTGCCATCGCCGACACGCTGCTCGATGAATTCGCCGAGGACGAGACGCTCTTCGTCGTTGCGCACGAACTCGGGCACTACGTGAAACGCGACCCGTGGGTCTCGATCGTACTCGGCACCGGACTGACCGCGCTTCCGCTGCTCCTGGGCAACGCGATCGTGCGGCGCACGACCGGCCGCGACGTCGGCGACGTGCCGACGGCGATGCGGCTCGGTTTCTATCTTTCGCTCGGACAACTCGCGGCGATGCCGGTGGCCAACGCGTTCTCACGCATGATCGAGCGCCGCGCCGACCGCTTCGCCGTCGCCGCGACGGACGATCCGGCCAGCGGCGTGCGCGCGTTCCGCCGGCTGCGCGATCAAAACTTGGCCGAAGACGAAGGTCCGAAGTGGTCGGAGCTGCTGTTCTCATCCCACCCGTCGCTCGGCTCGCGCATCGCCGCGCTGGAGTCCGTGGCCGCGACTTCGTCGATATAGCGCACGAACGGCGCGCAGTCACGGATCGCCTCGCGAAACGTGGCGAACGCGCCCTTGCGTGCGATCTCCGCGTCGCTGTACGCGCGGCGCACTAAGTAATTGCGCGCGCGGATCAGCTCGCCGCGCGGATGCTCTTTGGGGAAACCGCGCGGCATGCGGGTGAGCCCGTCCGTCCGTAGCGGCAGATACGGCGCCAGCGCTTTCGAGCGAAGGATACGGTCGAACGGACGCGGATCGCTCGCCATCCGGCGGCGCAATGCTTCGAGTGCGGGTTTCTCCGGCGTGTAAATCCCCGCACTGAAGTGCGAATCGCCGGGCGAGACGCTCACGTAGAAACCGGCATTTGCGCCGCTCTTTCCAAACGGCGAGAGCCAGGCCGAAACATGCGTTTTGAAGGGCGTCTTGTCGTTGCTGAAGCGGATGTCGCGCGCGAGCCGGAAGAGACACCGGCGCGGATCGACATACGCGAGCCGTTCGTCAAAGCGCACGGCGGAGACGAGCAGTGCCGTGACGAGATCTTCCCACTCCGGCCGGATCGCTTCATCGTAGGTTGCCCGGTGCGCCGCGTACCACACGCGGTCGTTGTTCTTCTTCAGCTGCCGCAGCCAACGCAGTGCGCGCGCAGCATCGAACGGTTCGCCCTTCATGCCCGGCGATGCATCGCCCGGAACCGGGGACGATTCCTCTCCCCCGGCCGGGCGTGCGAGGGCGAAAGGAGACGTTCAAAATACTTTGAACGTTCGAATTACCGTGAACAAAGCCCAGCCGGCGAGCGCAATTGCCGAGACCATGAACCTGCCGACCCTCGAGGCGGTCCGGGTGATCAGCGATTCCCAGCGCCACCGGATCTACAGCCAACTGATCACCGCTGAGATGACCGCCGGCGACCTCTCGGCAGCCCTCGGCCTCTCCCGCACCCGCCTGTACTACCATCTCAAGCTGCTCTTGGATCACGGCCTGATCCGGATCGTCTCGGAGCGGCCTGTGAACGGCATCGCGGAGAAGATGTACCGGGCGTGCGCGCGCAATCTGCGGGTCGATCGCAACGTGCTCTCGGCGAACGCATCGGAGACGGAGATCGCCGACGCCCAAGCCGCCATCGTCGACCAGATCGCGCTCGATCTGCGCGCGCGTGCGCGGCGCGCGCCGGCAACCAACGAAGACGTCCTCGTCACGCGCACCTTTTTGCGCTTGAGTGCGCGCCGCCACGCCGCCATGCGTAAGAAACTGCTGGCGGTCCTCGCCGAGTACGAACGCACGCCCGACGACGACGGCGACGACGTCGAACTCGCGATGGCCCTGTTCACGACCGGGGAGACGCGCGCGTGACGACGTTGCTTCGTTCCGCCGTCATCCTCGCTGCGGCCCTCGCAGTAGCGAGCCGCGCTGCCTCGGCCGCCGACGCCGATCTCCCGGCGCTGGCCGTACCCGTCGCGCCGGCCGCCGCAGCGAACATCGTGCTCGGGTCGGACTTCACCAATCGCCGGCCGGCCGACGAACCGACGGCCGTGCGCATCTCGCAGGAAGCCGACGCCATCGACGTCGTCTTCGACGTGACGCAGCGCGAGCCGATCGAGGCCGCGACGGTGACCAACGGTTCCGGCGTCACGAGCGACGATTACGTCGAGGTCGCGCTCTCGCCGAACGGTCCGCAGGGCTTCCAATATGCCTTCTATGCCAACCCGCGCGGCGCGCGTTACCAAACGTCGAGCGAGAACAGCGCCTACACGCCGCCGTGGGGCGCGAACGCGACGCTGCGCGACGGCGGATATACCGTCACGATCCGCATCCCGACCGCGATCATCCGCAGCGGCGGCCGAACGGCGTGGCGCGCGCAATTCGTGCGCTCGACCGTCCATGCCAACGCGCTCGACGTGTGGTCGTTCGATCCGCACGCCGCGAGCGTGAGCGACGCAACATTCTTCGGCACGCTCAGCGGCATCGGAGCGCAGGCATCCGCAACCACCGCGCGACCCCGCGCCCGGGCCCAGATCTACGGTCTCGACGAAACGACCACCGCGGCGCAAGGCGGGTCGACGGCCCGCATCGGCGGCGACCTCGCGCTCCCCGTTGCGCCGACGATATCGGTCCTGGCCTCACTGCATCCGGATTTCTCGAACGTGGAAACCGACCAGCAAACGATCTCGCCGACGGCGTTTCCCCGCTCGTTCACCGAAGTGCGGCCGTTCTTTACCCAGGCCGCGCAGCCGTTCAATGCCACTTCGTCGTGCGTCAACTGCCCGCAACTGCTCTACACGCCCGCGATCCCCACGTATCGCGACGCGTACGCGCTCGAAGGAACGCAGGGACCGCTCACCTTCGCCGCCTTCGACGCGGTCGGGACCGGGCGCGACGATAGCGCGGAAACGCTCGACTACGGCACCTCGAACCCGCACCAAGCCGTCGGCTTCAACGTCCAAAATGTCACCGTCAACGAATCCGGCGGCATTCGCGATCAGGTCAGTTCGCTAGCCAGCGGCTTCACCAATCAGCATTCACACTTCGGCGCCTATTTCAACTACGGCAGCGAGAGCGGAAGTGCGGTCAGCAGCGCGAGCCAAGGCACGTACGCGCAAGGCGGCTTCGTCTACGCGACGGCGACAACCACCGGCCTGCTATCGTGGATGCACGTCGGCTCGCAGTTTGCCCCGTTCGATGCGTTCGTCTCGCAGAACGACATCGACGGCCCGCAGCTCTACTTCTCCAAAACGCTCCCGTTCGGCGCCGGCGCGGTTCTGCACGATCTGGTCCTCTCGTCGTACGACAGCGAATTCAAGAACCACGCCGGCGCGCCCGCGCAAGACAACGCGGGGTTCCAGCTCAATGCGGATTTTCGCAATCTCGTTACCGTGCACGGCATCTATTCGGAGACGGCGGTACGCACGTTTGCGAACGAGTTCTTGCCTTTCGATGGGAACGGCTTTCTCGTCGGATATAAATATTCATCGGCGACGCCGAGCGACATCCAGTATACCGGCGGCCCCTACTACCACGGTCAGCTCGACGCGTGGACGTATCTGAGCACGGTACCGCTAACGCAACACGTTCGCTTGAGCCTCGAAGCCGATCGCAACAGCTACTTCACGCACTACATCGGCGAAGCGAGCGGAACGCAATGGCTCGAACGCGCGACGCTCGATTTCCAGCTGAACCGGGAGACCGAGTTCGATCTCGGCGCGCGGCGTCTGATCGGACCGAACCTTCCCGTATCCTTCGCGCCGCCCAACTTCACGCCGCTGGGCGCCGGCAACGTGTCGGCCGCACTGCACTACCTCAGCCGCAGCGGGCGCAACGAAATGTATCTCGTCTACGGCGATCCGAACAGCCTCATAACGACGCCGGCGTTCTTCGTGAAGTACATCCTCTACGTCGGCGCGCCGAAGGGAACCTGAGCCCACATCCGCGCGAAGATCGCGTCCCACGTTTGTTCCGCCGCGACGGCGTAACCGCGCTCGATCCGCTCGGCCGGCGCGCTCAGCGCTTCGCGCACCGATGCGATGAACGCATCGTTGCCGTTCGCGATGTAGACCACATCGGCGTAGGCGGCGACGACGTCGGCGATCGGCGTCGAGACCACCGGACGGCGCGCGGCGAAGTATTCGAGCGTCTTGGTCGGCGAAATCGACGCGGTGGCGCGATTGATGGCAAACGGCATCAGCGCAACGTCGATGCCGGCCAGCAGTGAGGGCAGCGCGTTGTAAGGCAGGCGGCCCGTGTAATGCACGTTGGCGCGTTGCGGCAAGCGCGCCGGGTCGACCTTGACGACCGGTCCGGCGAGGATCACGTGTCCGGCGGGGAACGCATCGGCCAGCGCGGCGATGAGGTCGTAGTCGAGGCGCTCGTCGATCACGCCGGCGTACGCGAGCACCGGACCGCCGAGCAGCGCGGCGAGCGGGTGCGGCGCAACGTCGGCCGCGAAGCGCGCGAACTCCACGCCGCTGGGATAGCAGTGCACCTTCTCGCCGTAGGCGCGGCGGTTCTCATAGAGCGTACGGCCGCCGGCGAACACGACGTCCGCGCGTTCGAGCAGCGCCGTTTCGCGTTCGCGCATCCCGCGCGGCGCGAAGTCGAAGTTGGCGAGATCGTCCATCGCGTCGTACACCACGGGCGTCGCGGCGAACGCATCGATCAGTTCGGTCATCATCGGCGTGTACAGCCACGCGCCGCAGCGTCGCGCGCCGGCGAGCCCGCGCGCCGTTGCCAGCGCTTGCGCGTCAAGCAGCGGCTCGCCCCAGCCCCGCGTGCGCAGCGGGCGGATCACCGTGAGATCGCCCGCGCGGCGCACGTCGTCGCGGTCGTCGGCGGCGCCGTGCGGTTCTTCGATCACGATCACCGGCAGTTTACGGGCCAAGCGCGTGAGCAGGTGATGCGGACGCTGCCACACGCCGTCCCAGCGCAAGTGCAGGCCGGCAACGAAGACTTCGGGAGCGCTCACGCCAGCGCTTCGTCGATCGTCCGCAGGTGGTCGCCCTCGGGAATGCCGGCATCGCGCATCGCGATGAGTTCTTCGAGCGGCAGAGCGCGATCGTCGCGTTCCCACCAACCGCGTACGCCGGTATCGGCGATGCGGCCGGTCGCTGCGAGTTCGCGCAGCGCGGTAGCGACGGCCGTCGCCTGCGGGATGCCGTTCGGTCCCGCGAAGGTGTAGATGCCGTCTTCCGTCACGCGCGCGCGCTGCCGCAGGAGCGAATGCCAGTCGACCATACCGAACGCCGCCCACGCCCCGAGCGCGCGCACGTCGACGCCGTCTGCGCGCAGGCCGTTCACGTCGGCGGCGTGCTGCAAAAGCCAGCGTACGCGTTCCGCTTCCGGCGCATGCGCGTGCACTTCGCCGATGGCCAGCGGCAAGCGCAAGCGTTCGGCGGCGGCGCGCAATAACGGCCCCACGGCCGGAGGCGGTTCACCCGACACGTAGACCGCGGGAACATCTGCAATCTCACCGCCGCGCGTGAACAAATAGCGTTCCGAATGCGGGTAGTGGTTGAACGCGACGAGATCGGGCACGGCCGCATCCCGTTGCATCATCGCGAGTTCGAGCGCGTTTAGGCCGCAGCGTTCGCTGAGAAAAGGCAGCAGCGAATGCCCCTCACCGACGCGGCCGGCAACGAGCTCCACCGATAGGTAGACGCGCTCGCGCAAGAACGCCACGTACTCGGCCACGACCGCATCGCCCGCGGCATAGCGCTGGAGATCCTCGGTCAGCACGAACTCCGCATCCGGAATCACGCGGCGGATGCGGCGCATCGCTGCCTGCTGTGCGAGCGTCTGATTCACCATCGCGCGGCCGAAGGCGCGGTCGTCGCGCATATTCGGAAACCACGCACCGTAGAGCGTTGCGAAGCGCGCGGTCGTCAGCGGCTCGTTGATCGGCGTCCAGCGCCGCACCCAGGGAAACTGCTGCGCCGTCGCTTCGGCATACTCGGCGAACCACAGCGGAAATGCCGGATCGAGCAAGTCGGTATACTGCGGTCCGCTGCCGTGATGGAGCAGCGTGACGATCGGCTCGACGCCTGCGGCGCGCAGCGCATCGAGTCGCCGTTCGGGTTCCCGATAATCCCGCTCGTGCGGATCGGCCGGCGAAACGCGCTCCCACAAGACCGGAACGCGCGAGACGCTCACGCCGAGCGCGGCGATCCGCTCGGCATCGTCCGGGCGCGCGTCGAGGCCCGTTTCCGCGCTCTGGTCGCGCACGGTCGTCGCGTCGATGCGCGCAAAGGTCGGCTCGGGCGAAGCCCAGAGCTCCAGCGGAGCCACTAGGACAGGACGGGGGACGGCCGCGTTCCGAGCCAGGTCGCGATGTCGGTCTTCGCATCGACATGCACGCCGTCGCGCAATTCGCGCCGGAATTCGCCGAACAGGCCGAAGGCCTCGGCGAACGCATCGTGCTTGTGGATCGACTCGTAATTCACTTGCGTGGCGCTGATGAACGTGTCGTCGGGGAAATCGCCGTACACATCGAGCGAGCGCGCGAGGATACCCCGCACGACGTCCTCGACGAACTTCGGATTCTGGTGGGCCTTGTTCACGATGAAGAACTCGTCGGGCCGCTTGAGCAGATCGTAGGTTTCGCTCGACATCGAGTTCTCGACGATCTCGACGAGGTCTTCGGCGCGCAGGTGATCCGCGAACACGCCTTCGGTGCCGATCAGGACCGAGCCGCGGCCGCGCTGGTTGTGCGTCGCGACCGGCAGCGCATCGAGCGCGCGGTTCGCATCGGCGGTACTGAAGCCGGCCGCTTCGAGTTCGTGCAGCGAGTGCTCGCGAACCATCAGTTGCGCGCACGGGCAAGCCGTCATCCCTTCCGCCTCGATGCCGACGAGCCGGCGCGTGCGGGTCGCGTCGGCGTGCGCGATGCCGACGAGCGTGTACGTTTCTTCCGTGCGCTTGCCGCTCACCGGCGTCCAGCGCTCGAGTCCGAATTCCGCGCGCACCCGCACGTCGGCGCGAATCGCATCTTGCGAGACGACGATCTCACGCGCGATCTGTGCGACCAGGTCCTCGACGCGCGCCGGATGATCGGGGCGGGCGAGTACCTCGAGCGTGGCGGCTTCGAGCAATTCGGAGAAGCGCGACATGTGTACGCCGGCTTTGTCGGGACGCAGATCGGCGACCATCGTGAAGTCGGCGTTGAACACGCGCTCGGTACCGCCGACGTTGAGCCGGATGATGTGTTTGACGCTCGACACGCCGACGCGGTTGAGCGAGAGCCGGACGTCGGGTGCCTCTTCTTGCCGGTTGGCGAAGAAATGCATCGCGCGGGCCTTGCGCGTGATACCGCTGAGGTCGGCGCCCGCTGCAATGTCGCGAATCGTCTTGCCCAGCCGCGGATCGACGTGGTCGGGTGCGATCTCCAACAGCGGCACGAGGTTGAACGGCCGCGTCGCGATGTAGCGATGCGGCACTTCGAAGCGGCCGAAGTCGGCCACCAGATCGTCGAAGTAGAGGATGTCGATATCGATCGGCCGGGCACTCAAGAGCGCGGTCTTCTGACGCCCGATGGCAACTTCGACCGACCGCACAAACGTCTCGAACGCCGGCGCATCGAGCGCCGTCGTCACGCGCGCGGCAACGTTGAGGAAGGCCGGACCGGCAACCCCCCCGGCGGGCGGCGTCTCGTAATAGGCCGATACGGCCTCGACGCGCGCTTCGCGGCGCAGTTTTTGCAGGGCGCCGAGAATGGTGCCCTGGCGGTCGCCAAGATTAGAGCCGAGGCCGATCAGGACGGAATGCATGCTCGGCGTTAGACCGCCGCCGGCGGGGCGGAGTTGCCGTCCGGCGTTCCGGGCATGCGATCGGCCAGGTCCAGCGTGGCGCGCCGGCCGGGGGCGATGGCGGCGAACATCCGGGCCAGCTGCACCGTTTCCTCGACATCGTGCACGCGCAAGAGCCGCGCGCCGGCGGTGATGCCGATCGCCGCCGTCGCGAGCGAGGGCACCAGCAACTCTTTCGCCGGACGCCCGAAGATGCGGCCGATGAAGCTCTTGCGCGAACTGGCAAAGAGAATCGGATAGCCGAGTTCGCGCAGTTCGGCGAACCGGTCGAGAATTTCGAGATCGGTGCGCGGCTCCTTACCGAACTCGAGTCCCGGATCGATGACGATCGAATCGCGCCGCACGCCTGCCGCCAGCGCCCGCTCGGTGCGCTCGTAGAGGAAGCCGATGATCTCGCGCATCACGTCGGTATACGTGTAACCCGCCGGATCGCGAACGTTGAGTTCGCCCTTGAGGTGCATGACGACCAGCGCCGCATCGTGCTTCGCTACGACGCCGGGCAGATCGGGATCGGAGAGCCCGCTGCAATCGTTGATCACGTGGGCGCCCGCGGTCAGCGCCGCATCGGCGACGCTGGCCTTGAACGTATCGATCGAAATCGTCAGATCGATACCCGCCGCGCGAATCGCTTCGACCGCCGGCACGACGCGCTCGCGTTCTTCTTCGGGCGTGACGCGCCGGTTCCAGGCGGCGTACGATTGGCCGCCGACATCGACGAGCGCACCGCCGGCCGCAGCAATCGCGCGCGCCCGCGCCACGACGTCCTCAAGACCGGCCGCGCGATCGTAGAACGAGTCGGGCGTCACGTTGACGATCCCCATCACGCGCGCTTCATCGCGCAGATCGAGCGTCCGATCGCGCAGACGCAGCGTCTCGATCACGGCAGCCGGATCAGATGGGACGGAGTGCGCCCGGGCGCAGGCCGGTGTCGATGCGCGAGCGCAGGTCGTCGAGATGGGCTCGCGTCGCGATGTCGGTTGCGGCCTTGTACGCGTTGTCGAGACGGCCGCGGACTTGGCGCAGTTCGTAGCGCGAAAGCGCTTGGATCTCGCGCGGAATTCCGAGCTGATCCATCGACCCGCTGCCGAGAAACGCGATCTGCAATTCGAGATCGGCAAAACGGCGCTGCAGGTCGCGATGCGGTGCCGCGATCGTATGCGAGCCCAAGTCATCGAAGATCGCGTTGTTCGTCCAGGTGAAGAGATCGGCGAGATCCATCGTCTGGCCGGGATGCGATTCTTTGAGCGACTCGTTGGCGATGCGCGAGATGCTCGCCGGGTTGAAGAGCGCGGCGATTGCCGCGTCCTGAAGTTCGGCCACCACTTCGCGAATCGGGAAGTCGGTGCGCCGGATGCCGCCGGTGCTCCAATCGGCGCCGTAGCGAATCGGCGCGACGTCGTTGAGCAACTGCGGCGAATACTGCAGGGCTTGCGACGAGAGCACGTATTTGTCGATCAAGTCGAACGCACGGCGCTGTTCGGCGCGCGGAATCGCCGCAAACGGCGGGGCGCCGCCGGGCTGCCCGCGATGCGAACGCGACGTGTACACGCCGCCGATGTAGCGCGACGCGATCGAGATATTGGCAAGATCGTTGTTGAGCACGCTGATAAGCGTTTGCCGCAGATCTTGATAGGTGCGCGTGTCGCCCGGATAATGGTGCGTGAGCCGGGCGGAGAGGTCGTCGTCGATTCTGAACTGCGCGCGGGCGAACGCCAGCGGATCGCTCGAGAGGTTGAAGCGCTGGATGTTCGGATCGATCGCATACGGCGCGATGACGTCTTCGTCGGTCCCGTATGCCAGGCCCGGCTGGGTGGAACGCGCGGCGATCTTGTGCAGCGCCGGGAGTTCCGCGTTCGACGTGGGCTGGTGCAGGCGCGCGTAGCCGTACTCGATCGCCCAATAATCGTAGGGCCCGAGGCGATTCGGAAAGTAGTCGGCCTGCCGTTCGCCGGGCGCGGCGATGTTCGCCGGCGTGTAATCCATCACCGAACCGGTCGTGCCGTGCGCGCGCGTGAACGCCGGATCGTGGAGCTCCGCGTACGTGAACGCCGTCGAACCGGCGAAATTGTGCCGCAGGCCGAGCGTATGTCCGACCTCGTGCATGACGGTTGAGTAGAGAAACGCCTGAGCGTAGGCTTCGCGTTCGCGAACGGTGCCGTGCCGCTGCCCCACCAGCATCGACATCCCGAGCGCCGCTTGGTTGGACTCCACCGCCGCGTCGTCGCACGTCAGCGCGTCTTGCACGCCGTTGACGTCGTCGCTCGCGGCGACCGGCTCGAGCTGCGCCATCGCCAAGAACGCGTTGCGCTGGATGCGCAGCGGCAACACGCGATCGACGTAGCCGCGGCGAACCGAGCGCATCGATTCGCCGTCGACGACGACCTCGGTACGAATGATCTGTCCCGTATCGGGATCGGAAATGTGCGGGCTCAGCGCGACGAAGTCCGGAGCATCGGACGTGATCCAGCGAACGCTGTTGTAGCGCGCGTCTTCCGGATCGAATTGCGGATCGGCCGGCGGATCGTTGACGACGATCGCGTGCGGGTAACCGACCTTTGCGAACGCCGCGTTCCACGCCAGGATGCCGCGCCGCACCGTATCGCGATACGTCGGCGGAATCTCTTTGGTGAGCGTGAAGACGATCGGCCCCGCGTCGAGGTTCCAGCGATCGATGAAACGCTCGGTCGGCAACGTCGAGACGTCGTTGCCGAAGTGCTTGCGCGCCGTGATGAAGTAGCCGATGCGGTCGTCCGCATAGCGCGGCACGTAGTTTGGATCGTGCGCGGGCGGCGCGACGATGCTGTAGTGGACGACGAGCGGGATGCCGCGGCCGTCGGGCACGGTCGGCAGCGCGTTGGCGGGGCCGTTGAAGGTGAGGTTGACCGAGATCTCGTCGTTGAGCGGAAAGCTCTTGGTGCTCAAGTAGTACGACTTCGTTGCGTCCACCCCGAACGACGGGCGCACGCTGATCAAGAGTAGACCCGGCAGCGACGGCGCCGTGACGCCCTTGCCGAGATCCGCGCCGATGCCCTCAAAGTCGGAGAGAAAGAACGTCGGCTCGATCACGACGTGCGTTTTGGCCGTATCTTCGGCGACGACCGGCGTTGCCTGGATCACCGAGTCCGCCACGCTCACCGCCAGCGACGCGGCGGCCGAGGTGCCCTTATCCGCGACGTAACGCGTGTTCGGCGTCACCCACATCACGCGCCGCCCGACGCGCTTGAAAATCACGACGAGCGGATCGTACACGCGGCCGGCAAACGCTTCGCCGCCGACGCCGCTCGTAATCGACGGCAAGATGATATACGGCTTGCCGAAGTTTTCGGGCCGCAGATCGAGATAGAGCTGATCGTCCTTGCGTACGAGGTCGATCACGCCGTCTTGGTGTTCGGCGCCGCGCATAAACGTCGCGTACGCTTGCAACGGAGCCGCACTTGCACCCGCGAGCGGGATCAGCGCGCGCAAGACCGCGGGAAGCGTCGGCGCCGCGATCGGCGCGATCGACGCGGCCGGAACGGGCGCTGCCGATATCGTCGCGGCGGGCGAAGGCGTTGCGGCAACCGGCGCAACGGCGGCAGGCGCGCCGAGACCATCGGCAGCTAGCGCCAGACTGGCTGCTACCACAAGAAAGAGACCGGCGATCGAACCGCGTGCGCCCATCCGCTTAACGTTTAACGGCGCCGGATTCCAGCCTGCGCCGATCCCACTCAGTCTTTGTTAAGAGATGTAGGTCAGCCAATTGCCAGGAGCGGGACGGTTGCCTCGTACGACATCACTATAGGTGGTGCGCAGGCGATCGGTGATCGGACGCTCTTCGGACATGATGCGGTCGTCGATCCGGACGATCGGCACGACTTCGGCGGCCGTGCCGGTGAAGAACGCTTCATCGCAGGTTGCCAGATCGTCGCGCGTCAGCGTGCGCACGCTCGTGGGAATGCCGAGTTCGCGTGCGATCTCGAGGACCGAACCGCGCGTGATCCCCTCGAGAATATCGGAGCCGCCGTCGTTGGTGATCAGCGTGCCGCCGGAGATCACGAAGATGTTTTCACCGCTGCCTTCGGCGACGTTGCCGCGATCGTTGAGTAAGATCGCTTCATCGAAGCCGCGCGCCAGCGCGTCGGCAAGCGCGAGGATCGAGTTGGTGTAATGCCCACCGGCCTTCACCCACGACGGCAACGCGGCCGACGGCGTTTTCATGATCGGCGATACGGTGGCGGCACAGCGCGGCGCTTCTTCGCCCTTGATCAAGCCGCTAAACGGCAGCACGGCAACGAGCACGCGCGTCTCGCACACGTGCGCCGGCGCAAGCCGCACTGTGTCGCCGCCGAAGAACGCGAGCGGCCGGATGTAGGCCGCGTCGCGGCGGCTGATCTTGGCAACCTCCGCGACGATCTCGCAAAACCGCTCCTCGCCGTACGGCATTTCCAAACCGTAGGTCCGGGCGCCGCGATAGAGGCGCGCGATGTGATCTTGTAAACGGAAAATCGCGGGACCGCGCGGCGTTGGATAGAGGCGAATCCCTTCGAACACGCTCGAGCCGTAATGGAGCGCGTGCGTGAGGCCGTGAACGGCGACGGACGCCTCGGCCTGCAGTTCCCCATCGAGCCAAACGGTGGTGGCGTCGGTAAGCGCGGTCAGCGGCGGCGTCGTCTGCATTGGGCGAACGTAGCATGCGCCACGGAAGCGGTCAAGTGATGCCCAGCGCGGTGAGGTCGATCTTGCCCGCGCTCAGCGGCGGACACCAGTAGTAGCCGCCCGTCACGGGGCGCGAAAATGTGAACAGCGCGTCGACGATCCCGTCGTCGAGCCCCAGCATACGGCGCAGCATCCGCTCGAATTTTTCGAGCGCGTCGGTGTACGCGATGAATTCGAGGCCATGCTCTTCGCCATCCGACCACGGCATCGAGCGGCGCACGAGAAACGTTTCCGGATCGAAGGCTTCTTGCTCCGTGCGTTTGACGTGCGCCGACGGCGGCGCATCTTCGATCTCTTCATTCGTCGAGAGCCGGCGCCCGATCACGGCGTCGGCGTGTTCGGGCGGAAACGCGGCGAAGCGCTGCAGATCGTGGATCCAGCGCTGGACCGCGACGAAACTCGAACCATCGAGCGCGCCGGACCCGTTCACGATAGCAGCCGCCACCGCTGCGTCGCCGGTCGGGTTAGCCGTCCCGTCTTCGAAGCCGCTCAAGTCGCGGCCGCCGTCGTAATGGAACAGACTGCGCGCATCATCGCTGACGAACGCGCCGGAGAGCGCCGCCCGCACGCTGCCTTCGCGCTTGTAGAGTTCGGTATGATTGTCGCCGCGCAGGAGCACCCACAATGCGCCCTGCGTCGAAGGGACGATTGCATCCGGTCCCGACAGGCCCGGAAACGTGCGCAAGCCGACGATCTGGTGCCCGAAGCGCAACGCTAGCTGTTCGCCGATGCCGATGGTCGCCCACTCGGCCGGAATCTTCGCCGTGAAGGCGCGCAGCGTCGCGGCCGCATCGGCGTCGGCATGCACGCGAAACGTCAGCGAGCGGGCGAGCGGCGGCGGATCGCCGAGGATTCCGATTTGCGATGCGTGCTGCGTCATGAGGGCAGCACGTCTTCGCGTTGCGCACCGAAGGTCCGCCACGTCACGTGGACCGTGGTCCCGCCGTGCGGGTTGGTGCCGATCGTCACCTCGTCGGCGAGGGCGCGCACGAGCTGCAGTCCGCGCCCGCTCTCGGCCAACGGCGCGGCCGCAAGCGGCTGGGCGGTGAAGCCCTCACCGCGATCGGCGACGCTCATCTCAACGCCGCGCGGTGTCGTGGACAGCTCCACCTCTGCGAGCCCAGGCGCGTGCCGAACGACGTTGGAGATCACTTCGCCGAAGACGAGTTCGCCCACGTACGCCCGCGCGCCATCACTACTCCAGGCCGCAAGCAGCGCACCGACCTCGTGCCGCACCAGCACCGCGGCCCGCCCGTCGTCCGATGCAAAGCTCCAGCCGCGCATGTCGTTTGCCGCACGTTCGGGCAGCGAATGAATCGTTGCGGTCAGGATCGCGATATCGTCGGTGGCCTGATTCGTGCCGAGCACGCGCGCCATGATCGCACCGGCGGCGCCGTCGCCGGCTAGTCCATCGAGTGCGAGGATCGCACCGTCGAGCCGCCGTTCGCCATCGTCGAGATCGCGCGCGAACTCGATGAGGCCGTCGGTGTAGAGGACGATCGTGCACGCCGGCGGCAGCGCGAGCTTGAAATCGACGCCGTCGCCGTTACGCAGTCCGATCGGCAAACCGGAACCGGCAAGCCGCGTGAGTTCGCGGCCGTCGTACACGATCGGTGAGGGATGACCGGCGGTGGCGTATTCAAAGACGCCCGTCCGCGTGTCGAGTACGCCGAACACGGCCGTCACGAACACGGAACGTCCGCTATCCACTAAGAGCCGGCTCGCACGATCGAGGATCGACGACGGTACCGTGGCATCGAACGAAGCCGCGGCCCGCAAGCTGTTGCGAATCTCGCCCATGATCACGGCGGCTTCGAGCCCGTGCCCCGTCACGTCGCCGATCGTCAGCGCAACCCGCCCGTCGGGCAGCACGAACGCGTCGTAGAAGTCGCCGCCGACGCGGCGCGATTCACTCGCTGCCGAGTAGCTGGCCGAAAACGAAACGTTACCCAATTGCGGCATGGACTGCGGCAACATCGCGCGCTGGAACGAGTCGGCCGTGGCACGCTCGCGTTCGTAGCGGCGCGCATGATCGAGCGCCTGGGCCGCGCGACGGCCGAAATCGCGCGCCACCGCAAGGTCGTCGGCATCCGGATACGCCGGGTCGGCGTGCACCAGCGTGAGCGTTCCGAGCCCCGACTCGCCGCTCACCAGCGGCACGACGATCGCCTTACCGGCCGTCAGCGGCGCACCCAGCAGGGCGAGGTCGGTTTCGATCGCCGCTTCGGCCGTCGCGACGACGCCGGCAAAACGCATCGCCAGCGCGCCGCTGGCGCTTGCAAAGCGGCCGTCTTCGCCGATCAAATCGACCCGGACCCAACTCGCAATGGTGCCGGTGATGACGTCGGCGATCGTGGCCAGCGTCGCATCGAGATCGAGCGAGGCGGAAAGCCGGTCACCGGCCGAGGCGAGAAAGGCCTCGCGCTCTTCGGTTCGCTTGGAGCGGTCGATGTCGGTGCAGGCCGCGATCCAGCGTACGATCCCGCCACCCTCATCGCGCATCGGAATGACGTCGATGAGAAACCAGCGCCGCCGCCCGCTCGAACCCTCGTGCAGCCGGTACTCGCCGCCAAACGGCCGCCCGAGCCGCAGGCTTTCGGCCCAGCGATCCTGCTGGTCGGCGCGCCCGCGTTCGTCGAGTGCTGCTTGCCACCCGAGGCGCCGCGTTTCGCGCACATCCAAGCCCGTGTAGTCGACCCAGCGGTCGTTGACGTAATCGACCTCACCGGCGGCGTTCGCCGTCCATATCAGCTGCGGCACCGCGTTCGCGAGCGAATGATACCGCAGCTCGCCCTCGGCCGCTTCGTCTTCGGCAAGTTGCGTACGCGCGGCGAGCATGGTGTTGCGCCCCGTCAACCGCACGATGATGTCGTTGATCTTCACCAGAAACACGGCGAGAATCACCGATGCGCCGCCGAAGACAAACGAACGTCCGGCGTACCAGCCGAGCGTGAACCGCGCGCCGGAGAAAACACTGTTCGCGAGCGTTTCGGCAAAATAGATCAGCGCTACGACGAGCAGCCACACTTGGGTCACCGTGCGCAGGCCGCTCGTCGCGAGCAACAGGATCGCGGTAAACGCGGTTACGAGGTTGACCGGCAGAACGCCGTGCACCCAAAATGCGGTGCCGTGTTCGCCGGTGAGCAGTTCCGGCAACGGCGCCCGAATCGCGGCGGTCACGAGTGCGAAGACCCACACCGCGACGCCGGCGGCCAGCCAGCGAACGGCGCCGCGGCCCGTACGCCAGCCGAAGCGATCGGCGCACGCAAAGGCGATCAGCAGCAGCCCGAAGTTTTCACGCTCGAAGACCGCGAGCCAAGCCGCGGTCTGCCCACCCGCGTGCAGTAAGCCCGTCGGCGAAAACACCTGCGGGAACGTCAGCATATAGCAGAGCGTAAAGACGGACGACGATGCGTACGCGAGCGAGAGCAATGCGAGTTGCGACTGCCGTGCAACGCGGTACTGCAGATAGAACAAGATCGCCGTAAGGATTTGCGCGAGAACCGCTGCGCTCAGTACGGCCGGAACAAATGCTGCGGTTGTCGGAAAGCGGACGTCGCTGAGCGGAATGACCGCTCCGAAGCACGCGACGATCCCCGCGGCGAGCCACGCCGCAACAATCTTGTCGCTCCGGGAAGCCGGAGCCGTCGCGATGTTCTCCATCGCGCGCGCATCGAACGCCATTAAGGCGCGTTTCGCGCTCGCAGCCGATCACACCGGCTGCGGTTAAGCGTGCTTTAAGCTATCCGGCGAGCGAGAACGTGTTGGCGTGCTTGGCGCACGGCCGGCACGCGTAATCGGTGCCGGTGCCCTCGGCGCGGCAGCCGCAGTTCCAGCTAAGCTTGTAGGTCATGATCGTGGCGCCGGCGATGGAGTCCATCTCCATCGATGACGGCTCACCTAAGCGTGAGTTCAGCAGGGAGGACGTCGTGCGGACCGTTGTCATGACCACCTTAGGGTGGCACGAAACGGACCGCGATTCAAGCCCTTTACTGAGGCTTGATTGAGCCCCGGCCGAAGCGGCCTGCCGCCCACGCTCGGGCTTGGACAAAAGGCGCATCCCTGCGACTTCCAACGGCCGCGAATCCGGCTAATCCGGCACGCCCAATTCGCGGCGGACGATTTTCGTGCCCTCGACCAACGCGCACAGTTTTGCGAACGCCGTAGCGCGCGGAAGATACTTCATCCCGCAATCCGGTGCCAGCATCAGGCGATCGGGTGTGATGTGCGTCAATGCGGCGCGGATCTGCGCCGCCACGGCGGCCGGCGTTTCCACCGCAGCGTTGTCGTCGAGATCGATCACGCCGAGCACGACCTGCTTGTGCGGCAACGATTCGAGCATCGTCAAATCGACGCGCTGCTGCATCGATTCGATGATGATCTGCTGCGCCGGCGTGGCTTCGAGTTCGGCCAAGAACGGGTAGCCCGCGAGACGCGTGTGCACGACGTGCGCGTAGCCGAAACAGGTGTGCAGCGCGGCGACGCCGTCGATGCCTTCGAGCGCGCGCGCGATCGCCGGCAGCGCGTACCGGTGCGCGTCATCCGGCCGCGCTTGCAGATACGGCTCGTCGATCTGCACGACGTCGGCGCCGGCGCGCTTGAGATCGCGCAGTTCTTCGTTCACCGCGGCCGCGAACGCGAGTGCGGCCGCCGCTGCATCGGGATAGTAATCGTTCTGCGCCTGTTGCGTCATCGTGAACGGCCCGGGCACGGTGATCTTGATCGGCCGGTCGGTGTTCGCACGCAGAAATTCCACGTCGCGCACCATCACCGGTTCGCGCCGCCGGATCGGGCCCATGATACGCGGTACCGGATTCGGATGACCGGTGCGGTCGAGCGCGGTCCCGGGGTTCACCAGATCGATGCCGTCGAGCGCGGTCGCAAAACGATTCGAGTAGCTCTCACGCCGGATCTCGCCGTCGGTGATCAAGTCGATGCCCGCGCGTTCCATGTCGCGAATCGCAATGAGGGTGGCATCGTCTTGCGCCTCCTGCAGCCACTGCTCCGGCACGCGCCAGATCTCGCGGGCGCGAACCCGCGGCGGTAACCGCGCGCTGAGCATGGCGTGGTCGACGAGCCATTCCGGCTGCGGATAACTCCCGACCACCGTCGTGCGGAGCGGCAGCGCGAGCGAAGAACGAACGGACGATACGGTCATGCGGGCCCGGTTAGGCGGTATGCTTCGCGCGCCCCGTCGGCCCACGTCAGTCCATGCCCGGCCGCACCCGAGGGCGCGAGCGTGCCGTCGGCCGCCATGACCGGCAATCCGGCGAAGAGCGGTTCGAGCAGCGGAAAGTCTTCGAGCCAGGTCACGTTCGGCGCGGCCGCGGCCACGTGCACGAAGAGGCCGGGGAGAAAATGGGGTGCGACTTCGACGTTGCACGCCTCCGCAAATCGGGCCAGCCGTAAGCATGGCGTGAGGCCGCCCAACGCTTGGAGATCCGGCTGGATCACGGCGCATAATCCTTCGACCAGAAACGGCGCCGCTTCGGCGGCCGTCCGCAAATGCTCGCCGGCTGCCAGCGGGACGGGCGCGACGCGGGCCAGCGCGCGGTACGCGGCCAGATCGTACGCCGGCAACGGCTCTTCGACGAAGAGCGCGTTCACCTCGGCCGCCGCGCGCACGAGCCGGGCGGCCGTCACCGGGGTGCATTTTTCGTTCGCGTCGACCATCAGGGGCACGCCGGCCGCTGCTGCAACGGCGCGTAAGAGAGCGCCGTCCCGCGCGTCGCCGGCGGCCCGCGGCTTCACCGCCCGGACCCCGCGGCGCACGTAATCGGTCGCCGTGGCGGCCGCTTCGTCCGGATCCTGGCCGGGATAAAAGAACCCGCTGCCATATACCGGTACGCGGCGGGCCGCGCCGCCCATCGCTACGCCGAGCGGCAGTTCGAGCGTCTTGGCATAGAGATCCCAGGCTGCAACGTCGAGCGCTGCCAGCGCCGTTCCGTATGGGCCGGCGCCGGTGCGATTGAACGAAGCGGCGATCTCGCGCCAGCGCGCCTCGGGATGCGCTGCCGGCTGCGCCGTCACGAACCGCTCCAGCATGCCCCGCGCCGCCTCGAGCGGCAATCCGTCCCGGCCGCCGAGAACGTAGCTGAATCCCAGCCCCGACCGCCCGGCCGCGTCCCTGAGCGTTACCACGAGCACGTCGACCGAGGCGACGCCCGATCCGCCGACCGGCTTCGCCAGCCGGTAGCGCCAGAGTTCAGCCTGCGCGTTCACGATCGGGTCCATGCGGCGATGTGGCCCCTTGCCCGGCTCCCTTCCTGCGTAAAGGTTGCCGGGCGGATTGCCGATTTATAAGAGACTATGGCAAACAAACGGGTGTTGGTGGTCGGCGGCGACGGGTACTGCGGCTGGGCCACGGCGCTGCACCTCTCCGCGCTCGGTTATGAAGTCGGGATTCTCGATAATCTGATCCGGCGGCATTGGGACGCGACCCACCACATCGACACCCTGACCCCGATCGCGACGATCGATCGCCGCATTGCGGCCTGGCAGCGCCTGACCGGCCGCAAGATCGACCTGTTCATCGCCGATGTCGCCGAATACGGCCAGCTCGCTCCGGCGATCGAGACATTCGCGCCCGATTCGATCGTCCACTTCGGCGAACAGCGCTCGGCGCCGTTCTCGATGGTCGACCGCGAGCACGCCGTGATGACCCAGACGATGAACGTCACCGGTACGCTCAACATGCTCTTCGCGATGCGCGACTTCGCGCCGCAGGCGCATCTCGTCAAGCTCGGCACGATGGGCGAATACGGCACGCCGAACATCGATATCGAAGAAGGCTACATCGAGATCCAGCACAACGGCCGGCGCGACGTGCTGCCGTATCCGAAGCAGCCGGGCTCGTTCTACCACCTCAGCAAGGTGCACGACTCGGACAACATCTCGTTCGCCTGCCGCATTTGGGGCCTCCGCGCGACCGACCTCAACCAGGGCGTCGTGTACGGGAACTCCAACGAGACCGGCGACGATCCGGAGCTGGTGAACCGTTTCGACTACGACGGACTCTTCGGCACCGTGCTCAACCGCTTTTGCGTTGAAGCCGTCGTCGGCCACCCGCTGAGCGTCTACGGCGCCGGCGGACAGACGCGCAGTTTCATCGACCTGCGCGACACGGTCGCCTGCGTCGAGCTCTCGATCGCCAATCCGCCGGATCCGGGCCGCCTGCAAGTCTTCAACCAATTCACCGAGACGTTCAGCGTGCTCGAACTCGCCGAACGCGTGCAACGCGTGGCGACGCAGCGCGGTCTGACCGCCACGATCGAGCATCGCGAGAACCCGCGCGTCGAACGTGAAGCGCACTACTACAACGCGAAGAACACCTCGCTACTCGCGCTCGGCTTGCAACCGCATCTGCTCGAAGATGCCACCATCGCTGCGATGCTCGATCTGGCCGAGTTGCATCGCGATCGCGTGGACCTCGCGCAAATCGACCCGAACGTGCAGTGGGCACCCGGAACATCCCGCGGACGGAACGCCTCGAGCGCGCACGCGCCGTCGCCGATTCTGCCGCCCGCCTCGGCAAGTCTGACGCCCCTGCGGCGATGACCCTCGACGTCCTGGCGTGCGAGCCCGCGTTTGCGGCCGCTACGCTCGATGCTGCGCTCGCGTTGCGACGGGCCGGGAAACACTACGTGCTCGCGGTCCGGATCGAAGACGCGCGCGTGGCGCGCGTTCGCGAATACGTGCGCGACCTTTGCGCGACCTACGCAACCTGGGATGAAGTGCGCCTGATGTTCGACGGCTTCGGACTGACGATTGCCGAGATGCGCACCTCCGTCACGACCGATCAGCGCGCGAAACTCATCGAGGCGATGCGCATGGCAGATGCCGTCGCCGTCCGGTCGTGGAGCGAGTACCGCTTGCTGACCGATGCGGTCGGGATGCTGCCTTGCGATGTCGAGATCGTGCTCGCCGCCGATCCCGCGGTGCCGGCGGCCGTTGCCGGTGAGCGCAGCGATGTCGTCGTGTACGCGCCGCTCGACCGCGCCGACGACCTCGGCCACATCGTAACGGCGCTCGGCGATCTCGAAGTGCCGGTCACCATCATCGCGCGCGATGCGCCGACGATCGGGGGCCGCGTGCGGTTCGAGTTGCCCGGTCATGCGGCTGCCGCGCTCGGGCGCGCTCGCGTCATCGTCGATGCGAGCCGCAACGATCCCGGCGCCGCACTCGCGCTCGCCAAACTCGGCCGGCCGCTCGTGGTATCCTCGGCCGGCGGTGCGGCTGAAGTGCTGCACGGCGCGGGCACCTACGATCCGTGGCACCGGCGGAGTATCCTCGCCGCGGTCGCAAATGCGTTCGGCGCAGCGCCGCCGTCCGTGCGCACGGCCCATTGGACGGAACGGCCCCGCGAACGCGCGCAGCCGGCGTTCGCAGCCGGCACGCCGCTGGTGTCGGTCGTCGTAGCCACGCATAACCGTCCCGTCCTCTTAGGCGAAACGCTCGCGGCGATCGAGCGCCAAACCTATCCGGCGCTCGAGATCATCGTCGTCAACGATGCCGGTACCGACGTGCGCGACGTCGTCGCGCAATTTCCCCGTGCGCGGCTGCTCGATCAACCGGAGAATCGCGGTCCGGCGGCGGCGCGCAATCGCGGCCTCGCCGACGCGAACGGAGCGTTCGTGATTCTGTTCGATGACGACGACGAGATGTTTCCCGATCACATCGCCGCGCTCGCGAACGCCCTGCTGGTCAGCGGCCTCGATGTGGCTTACGGACAGATGATCAATACGTTCGTCACCAAGGCCGGCCCGGACCGGTATATCATCGACGCGCTTGCCGGTCACGATGCGCTGCTCGATCACGCCGACATCCAATGGGCCGGCGCGCTCGCGACCACCGCGGTGATGTTTCGCCGCGCGATCGTCGAGGTCACCGGGACGGTGGATGAATCGATGGTGGCCGCGGAGGACTACGAGTTCTGGTATCGCTTGGCCGAGGGTCGCGAATGGGCGCGCGTCGCCGGCGTCACGTCGATGTACTACGTTCGGCGCGACGGCAGCAATCGTTCGGCAACGGGCGCACGGCGCTACTTCCTTGCACACCAAGCAATCTACGCGAAGCATCCGTCGCCTCGGCCGCTCGTCGCGGCGGGACGCGCGGCAATGCTCGAACTCTTCGGGCAGACGGCGGCGCCGCAGAGTTAGCCGTTACCGAAGATGATTGCTGGGTACACGCTGGCAGTAATGCTAACGTACCGGGCAAACCACTCGCGCGGATACGGCGCGGTGCGAAATGCCCGGCGCGCATTGATCTCTTTTGTCGCGACGTGCGGTTTTCAGAGCGAGCTTCTGGCCGACGTCGAAAGCGCAGTCGGGGAAGCGCTTGCCAATGCCGCCGAGCATGGTGACGGCGAATCGATGGCCGACGTCGATGTGTGGGCCACGTTCGACGGCAAACGGCTGGTGATCGAAGTTGACGATCATGGCATCGGCTTCGACTGCGCTGCGGCCTTGCAGCGGACGGACCCGAATTCGGCCGGCGACCGCGGCTTCGGCATCTTCATCATGCGCACGCTGATGGACGAAGTGGCCTACAGCGATCGCGGCACGCGCGTTCAATTGGTCAAGCGAGCGCCCGGCATGGCGCCGAACGCTCGCGTCTAGTCTTCTATTTGGTACGGGCGGCCGCAGCGGCGGCGAGGTCGACCATTTTCTTGACCAGCGGTTTGTCCTTGAGCACGTCTTCAGAGACGCTGGCCATCTTGGCGTCGATCGCCTTTCTCTGCTCGGGAGTCGCCGTGACGAGCACGCCGCCCTGTTGCAGCCAGAGCTTCTTCTGATCGTTATTGAACTGCATGATCCAGGGCAGCAAGTCGCGCGCCACCTTCGTGCCGTCGCTCGTCACGACGTTCTGCAGATCCGGCGGCAGACCGTCATACCACTGTTTGCTGATCACCGCGATCGAACACAGCATCGCTTGATCCGCCTCATATGCGTACTTCGCCGCGTCGGCGTAGTGCAGCGACGTGAACACCGGCAGATCCGACATCACGCCGTCGATCGCACCTTGCTGGAGCGCCGGAAGCACTTGATCGAGCGCCATCGGCACGGGCGTCCCGCCGAAGCGCGTGACCTGTTCCATCTGCAGTTGCGCCGCGAGCACGCGGATCTTCATGCCCTTGAGATCGTCAACCGAGTTGACCGGCTTACGCGTATCGAATGCCGTCGGGCCGTGGACGAACAGCGCGAGCCCCTTGAGGCCCTTGTCGGCGCCGAGTCCGAGGAACGCCGTGCTGAACTCTTTGTCGTTCAACACGCGCGCCGCATGCGCCACGTCGCCCAAGAGGTTCGGCGCGCTGAGCGCTTCGAAGCGCGGATCGACGCCCGAGAGAAACTCCGGCGGCCCGACCCAGGCTTGAATCGAACCGAATTGGGTGGCCTCGATTTCACGCGGGATCGAGCCGAGCTGGCTCGCCGGATAGATTTCGACCTTGATCCGGCCTTTGGAATCTTTCTCGATCGCCGTTTGCAACCGGCGCATGTATTCGTGCTGCATGTCGTTGAGCGTCGCGGTGCCGATTTTCATGACGATCTGATCGGCAGCACGCACCGGCGGCGCTGCGACCGCAAACATCGACAGCATGAACGCCGCCGCGACGATAGCGATAAGTGGCTTTTTCAAGAGACTCTCCTAATGAAGGTGGGCGGGGAGCAGCAACGAGATGCCGGGTACGTAGGTGATGATGATGAGCGCGATGAGGTTGATGATCAGGAACGGCACGACGCCGCGGTAAATCGACGACAGGGGCGCGCCGAAGAGCGAGTGCGAGGCGAAAAGGTTCAACCCGAAGGGTGGCATGTACATGCCGACGCTCAGATTTACCGCCACGACGATACCGAAGTGGATCGGGCTCATGCCCAGGGCCATGACGACCGGCAGAAACACCGGCGTCAGGACGAGAATCGCGGCCGGCGGCTCGAGAAAGCTGCCCACGAAGAGCAGCACCAGGTTGAAGATCACGAGCGTGCCGTAGAGCCCGATGTGCGCGCCGGTCACGAGCGCGACGACTTGCTGCGGAATGCCGCTGGTCGTGAGCGTCCACGAATACAGGCCGGCCGCCGATACGATGATCATGATCTGTGCGATCAGCTGCGCCGACGAGAGCGTGATCTTCCATAGTTCGGGCCAGCCGATATCCTTATAGATGAACATCGAGACGGCGAACGCGTAGACGACCGCAACGCCGGCCGCTTCGGTCGGCGTGAAGATGCCGCCGTAGATGCCGCCGAAAATGACCACCGGCGTACCGAGCGCCCACGAGGCGTCGCGCGTCGACTTCAAAATATCCGAGATGCGTTGCCGCGCCGTCGTCGGCACGCCGGTCTTGCGCGCGTACCACAGCACGTAAACGGCATCGACGAGACCGATCATGATCGCCGGCAGGATGCCGGCCAGGAACAGCACCGTGACCGGCTGCTGCGCGACGACGCCGTAGATGATCAGCGGGATCGACGGGGGGATCACGACCGCGATCGCGCCCGACGCCGCGATCAAGCTGACCGCGAACCGCTCGTCGTAGCCGTTCTCGCGTAAGGCCGGCAACAAGAGCCGGCCGACCGCCGCAACCGTGCCGACCGCAGAGCCTGACATCGCACCGAAGAGTTCCGACGAAGCGATCGTGGTGAGCGCGAGCGAGCCGCGCACGCCGCCGACGATCGAGATCACCCACACGATGATGCGCTTGGCGATGCCGCCGCGCCCCATGATCTCACCAGCAAAGATGAAGAACGGAATCGCCAGCAGCGGGAAGCTATCGAGGCTTCCGAAGATCGTCGTCTGCACGATCGTCGGTGAACCGCCGAGGATGAACGAGAGCGCGATCAGCGCCGTGATGAACAAGATGAGGTAGATCGGGAAGCCGACGAACAGCAACACGAACGGAACGAGGACGAAGGTTGCGGCGGTCACGGCTTCGTCACCGCCGTGCTTTCATCACGGGGAATAAACATCATCGCCAAGCGCGCCAGCGCGCCGATGGCGAGCAGCGTCAAACCGATCGGCACCATCGCCTGCGGGATGAACAGCGGAACGTTGGCGGCCTGACTGCGCTCGTCGAACTGCATGAGGTGCCGGACGATCGGAATGCCGAGCGTCACGATCGTCACCGCAATACCGATCGCGGCCACTTGCGCGAGCGCCCGGAACGCGTCGCGCACGCGCGGCGGAAAGCGATCGATCACGATCTCCATGTTGATGTGCGTGCCTTCGTACGCGACCACGCCCGCGCCCAAGAAGACGACCGACACCATCAAGAAGTTCATCACTTCTTCCGCCCCGATAATTGGCGCGGAGAGGAATTTTCGCCCGATCACGTTGGCGAAGTTCAGCAGCACGCTGACGACGAGCAAAACGGCGATCGCCGCGCGAACCACGCGCATGATCGCATCGACGACGCGCACGAAGCCGGCCAGAACCGCGGTCACGTTCGCACGCTACCGGATCGAGATCAGGTCGGCGAGGGCGACGCTCTTATCGAGCATCTTGTATTGGGCGCCGGCATCCAGTACCGGCTGCACGATCGCCGCGCTCAGCCGGTTGGCGAAGCGCACGTGCGATTTACGCGTGTCGATCTTCGTGTACTTGAGGAGGATCTCGGCCGCGCGGTCGTGGTTGGCGTTCGCCCAATCGGCCGTCTCGGCCATGGCGGCGGCATAGCGCTTCGCAACGTCGGGATTTTTCGCCAGCCAGTCGCTGGTTGCAAACCAGCCGGTGACCATGAACGTCTTCGCAATGCTATCGTAGTTGTTGCCGATGATGCGCACCGTGCCGTCGGTTACCGCAGCATCCAATTGCGGATCGGGCAGACTCGCGGCCGCGACCGTGCCGCGCTCGAGCGCTGCCGCCATTTGACCGGGCGTCAGCTCGACGTATTTGGACGCCGCCGAGTCGCCGCCGTTTTTATCGAGCCACGCTTCGAGCGAGAGCTGATCGAGGCCGCCGAGCGAGACGCCGGCCAGAATCTTTCCGCTAAGGTCCTTCGCCGTGTGCACGGGGCCGTTCACCGAAACGGCAAGCGCCGTCGTCGGGGCTGCACTCGAATAGAGCGCACCCGGCGCGAAGATCACGAACGGCAGACCCTTTTGGCGCGCGACCGCAAGCGAGAGCGTGTTCGAGTCGCCGATTTGCAGCGCACCCGATGCGACGGCCGATGCGACGGCGGCGCCATTCGCCAGCGTCTGGATCTCGACGGTCAGCCCGGCCTTCTTGAAAAAGCCCATGTCCTGGGCGTAGTACACTTCCGCGTCGGTCTCTTTGCCGGCCGTGCCGACGACGATGCTGCGATCGTCCGCCGACGCCGGAACCGAAACGGCGAGCGCACCGGCGAGCACCAATGCCGCTGCACCATAGACAAAGAACGCCGTCTTCAACATTGGAGGCTCACTTTAAGCGCCGCCCAACGGCTCCTGCCGTCGGGAGCGCGCCCGGCTACGCTCCGGCCGTAGCCGCGACGGCCGGCCGGACCTCGGGGAACTCCGTCAGCGCCTGCACCCAAAACGCGTTGATCTCATCGATGCTGGTCTGCGGCACGGTGCCGAACGGCGGATACGTCGCCCCGCAATCTAGCCCCAGTGCGCGTAGCGACTGCTTCGAAACCGCGACCAAACCATGCTGCACCCACTGCGCGGGCATCACGCTCAAGAGCTGCTGGATGCGGATCGCGCGCTTCAAATCGCCCGCATGATAGGCCTCGACGAGCAGCGCTGAGAGCGCCGAGCCCGGCGGCGGCATCGTGCCGCCCGCGGCGCCGAGGATCAGCGTGCCGAGCAGCACTTCAAGCGTGGTGAAGATGTGCGCGAGGTTGCGCGCTTGGCAATCGTGGAGCAGTTGGGCGAGGAAGCGCTGGTTGCGCGAGCTCTCCTTGAGCGCGACGACGTTATCGAGCGCGAGCACTTCGAGCAAGCCTTTCACCGTCATGTCGGCACCCGGGCCCTGATTGTGATACGCCACGACCGGCAGGGGCGTGGTGTTCGAGATCAGTTCGAAGTACGCCACGATCTCGCCGACCGTCGCCGGGCCGCCCGACGGGCGATTCGGCAGCAGCAGTTGCACGGCCGACGCGCCGAGTTCGGCGGCGTACTCGGCGAGCTTGATCGAGGTGCGGAACGAGGCGTGCGAAATGCCGACCAGCGCCGGCGCTCGGCCGCCGATCATCGCGATCGTTTCGCGGATGAGCAGCCGGCGCTCGTCGTCGGAGAGATACTGATACTCCTGCGCTTCGACGCCGGCAACGCACACGGCGGCCGGACGCGACGACGTGATGACGTAATCGATCTCTCGCGCGAGCGTCGCGTAGTCGACCGAGCCGTCCTCAGCGAACGGCGTGATCGGCGGGACGACGTTGCCGGGAAGTTTCCAGTTCAGCTTTCGCGCCATATCAACCGACATGATCGACGGTATCCACGCCTTCGATGTTCTTGCGGCGGCCGGCGAGCTTCGTGCCCGTCTCGGCCCAACGGCCCTCGACCGCGAGTTGCGCTTCGTCGTCGAGTTCGTCCCACCAGTCGCCCAGCGAGTAGCCGTGCCACGGCGACTCCGGACGCACCGGCGGCAAACCGAGCTCGTTCCAGAGTTCGAGCCCGCGCTCCATGAACTGCTTCTTGGGTAGCGAGATCGGCGGGTATTTCTCGCGCAAGGTGGCGTCGATGAGCATGATCGAGTTGTCGATCGCCGGAATGTGGCGGAACGGCGGGGCATGGCCCTTGTCGTAGCCGCGCACGATCTGCACGTCGAGGTGCGGCGTCATGCGGTATGCGAACGACCACATCACCGCGTCGAGATTTTCGGGGTCGATGTCTTCGCTCACCGCAACGATCATTTTTCCGACGCCGACCTTGAACGCCGACGCGGCCTTGAGCGCGCGCCACACGTCGCCGTCGTCGGGATCGGCGAACTGCAGGAAGATCACGGGGCGGATGTTGGTGAGCGCTTCGTGCATGACCACGCGCTTCACCGACTTGATGCCGCACGTGCGCTGCAAGAAATCGAGGAACATCGGTTCGTAGGCGACGCGCTTGATCGTGCTCGACTCGCTCGGCGTCACCTGGCTGATGAAGGACGTGACGATGAAATTTTTGCGGTGGGTGATGGCGGTGATCTCGACGTTCGCGCTCATCGAGCGCGGGTGCACGAATCCGTGCGATTCGCCGAACGGCCCTTCGGGCTCGAGATAGTCGGTGCGCAGGTAGCCTTCGATGACGACTTCGCAATCGGCCGGGACGTCGAGATCGATCGTCTTGCACTTGACCATGCGGATCGCTTCGCCCGCAAGACCGCCGGCAACGGCGAACTCGTCGGCTTCAATCGGCATGCGCTGGACCGACGTGTACGAGACGACCGGCGGGGCGCCGAGGACGATCGCGATCGGCAGGTGCTCTCCGCGTTTGCGCATCTTCTCCCAATGCACTTGCGAATCGTTGCCGAACGGCACGAAGAAGCAGCCGACGGTGAGCGGCCCTTTGAACTGGCCGCGATAGTTGCCGCAATTGCGCACGCCGGTGTCGGGATCTTTGCTGATGTAATGCGCGCTCGAGAAGTACGGCGCGTTATCGTAGCCGGGCGTCGAGATCGGGATCGGCAGGTTCGTCAAACCACCCCAGGCCTTGAGTTCCTCGCCGACGTGCACGACTTCTTGGCACGAACCGCTGGCCACGACGATCGGTTCGATCGGATGCGCGAGCGCGTTCGTCCACGTTTTGCCGATGTCGGCAAGATCCGCGCCGATGCCCACCGAGTAGATCGCCTTCGAACCGGCCAAGCCGCCGACCAGCACGGCGTTGTCGTAGCGGCGCCCGGTTGAGTCGGTGACGTTGGTGAAGAGAAACGCCTTACGCTGCTCGTCGGGAATGCCGCCGCGATACTGCCAGCGCACCAGCGGATGCATCTCGGTATCTTTGTTGACCGGCTTGTCGATGCGATACAGTAAACCCGCGCGGTCGAGCGCTGCGATATGGTCGCGCAGATCGTGATACGTCTGCGGCAGGGTGTCTACGCTCATGATGTGGCCTTCGGGCGGCGTGCCCAACGCATGACGGCGCCCACGCCGCGTTCCATGTCGGGTTTGAGGTCGGGTGCGTACGTGGAAAATTCGGCGAGGGTGACCTTCATGGCGATTTCCGCTTCGAGCCGTCCGCCGAGGTGCGCGAGCAAGCGCGCCGCTTCGGCGTCGAGTGCATCGGCGGCGACGACGGTGCTGACCAGCCCCATCGCGAGCGCGCGCTCGGCATCGATTTCATTGCCTGTCATGACGAGATAGCGCGTCGCCTTCTCGCCGATCTTTCGACCGAGGTAACTCGCGACGAGCGACGGCGGTAAGTTATAGGTAATCTCGGGAAAACTGCAGCGCGTGCCGTGCGCCGCCACGACAATATCCATGTGCTGCAAGAGCCCGAGCGCCGCGCCGTTGGCGTAGCCGTGGATGAAGCCGGCCGTCGGTCCGGGCCACTGCGCGATCCGCAGGTTCAGCCTGACCAACTCGTTGAGCGCGTGCGCGGCGGCGGCGGGACCATCCGGATGACCGCCCGGCGAATGCGGCCGGCCGGCCGAAAAGCCGTCGCCGTTGCCTCGGAATGCGAGGATGGCGTTCGGGTCGGCGCCGTCGAGCGCGGCGTGCAACTCGTCGACCATGCCGTCGTCCAGCCGGTTTTTGTTTGCCGGATCGTTGAAGCGTACGACCGTCGCGCTATCGCTGCGTTCGAGGAGTAGTCGCGCTGCGCTCATCGTCGGCGGCTTGCGCCGGAGAGGCGCCGGCTCCTTCGCTGCAACGTGTTTCCCTCGTCCCGGGTCGAAGGGAACAGCCCAAGAAGGGGAGACAAAAGTAACAATGCTCGAGACGCCGGCCCGCACACCGTGGACGCGCGTGCCATACCGTTGGTACACCGATGCCGATGTGTATGCGCGCGAACAAGAACGCATCTTCCGCGGCAGGGCGTGGAACTACGCGGCGCTCGCATGCGAGATCCCGAGCCACGGCGACTTCAAGACCACGACGATCGGCGATGCGCCGATCGTGCTCGTGCGCGAGAAGTCCGGCGCGATCAACGCCTTCGAAAACCGCTGCGCGCACCGCGGTGTCGCCTTCTGTTATACCGCGCACGGCAACGCCAAGGCGTTCCAGTGCCCCTACCACCAGTGGACCTACGACCTCAAAGGCAAGTTGATCGGCGTGCCGTTCCGCAACGGCATCGAGACGCTGGGCGGCGGGATGCCCGCCGAGTTCAACCTCGCCGACCACCCGCTTGCGCGCTTGAACGTCGCGCAGCGCAACGGCGTGGTGTTCGTCAGCTTCCACGACGACATGGAACCGCTCGAAGACTATCTCGGACCGGCGATGGTGCCGTACTTCGACCGGATCTTCGACGGCCGCGAATTGAAATTGCTCGGCTACGAGCGCCAGGTGATCGAGAGCAACTGGAAGCTCTACATGGAGAACCTCAAGGATCCGTATCACGCGAGCTTGCTGCACGTGTTCTTCGCGACGTTCGGGCTGTTCCGGTTCGATCAGCCGGCCTGGTGCACGATGGACGAAACCGGCGGCCACTCCGTAATGGCGGTCGCGGCGCGCAGCGCAGAGGCGACCGAAGCGACGAAGGGCATGAAGTCGTTCCGTTCCGATTTGAAGCTCGCCGGTCCGGAGCTGATCCAACCCGTGCCGGAATTTCCCGGCAAGGCGATCGGCGTCATGCAGACGCTGTGGCCGAACCTGATCATCCAGCAGCAGTCGAACACGCTCGCCACCCGGCAGATCGTCACCAAAGGCCCCAACAGTTTCGAATTGCACTGGACGTTCTTCGGCTTCGCCGATGACGACGACGAGATGACGTCACGCCGCTTGCGCCAAGCAAACTTGGTCGGCACATCGGGTTACGTGTCGATCGACGATGCCGAAGTGCTGGAGTTCTCGCAAAAAGGCGCGACGCCATATCCCGACAACGAAGGCGTGCTCGAGATGGGCGGCATCGAGACGGACGATCAGGAGCACCACATCACCGAAGTTCCGGTGCGTGCGTTCTGGCGCCGCTACCGCGACGTGATGGAAGCGTGATCCAGCGCGTCGAGGCGCTCTACTACGACTACGCTCAGGCGATTGACGAAGAGGTCGAGCGGTGGCCCGATCTCTTCACCGAGGACGCGCGCTATCGCGTCACGTCGCGCGAAAACTACGATCGCAACTTACCGCTCGCGCCGATCTACTGCGAAGGCCGCGGCATGATCCTCGACCGCGCGATGGCGGTGCGCCAGACGACCGTTTACGCAACGCGCTTCATGCGCCACGCGATCACCAACGTCCGCATCACCGAATCACCAGACGGTTCCATCGCAGCCCGAGCAAACTTCGCGATCTACGAAACCTTCGAAGACACGATCACCCGCCTCTTCGCCGTAGGCCGCTACATCGACACGATCGTCCCATCGGGCGACATACTGCTCTTCCGCGACAAGCTCTGCATCCTCGACAGCAACGTCGTGATCGGCTCGCTGATCTACCCCGTCTAGCGTTTTTCGCTGAAGGGTTCGTGGCCCCAGGTGGCGTCGTAGTCGCGTTGCTGGGTGGCGGGGAGGTGGCGTTCGATTTCGCGGATGCGGTCGTTGCCGTTGAGCTTCTTGAAGTCGGCGCGGCCCCACTTGCTCGCGTTCGCGCGCGCGGCGTAGTCGGCGAGCGCCGGCGTGCCGCGTTCGTGGAAGTCGTTGAGCAGTTCCCACGCGCCTTGCAGACCCGATGAGGCGGGCAGCGTGGGGTAGAGCGCGATGCGCACGCCCAGTTCCGTGTATTCCTCGATCGTCGGCGGCGCTTCTTCGGTGCCGCCCCAAATCGTGAGCACCGGTCCGGGCACTTCGCGGCAGACGATGCGCAGTTGCTCGCGCGTTTGCGCGGAGTTGAGCCACACGAGGTCCGCGCCGCCGTCGCGCACGTAGGCGATGCAGCGCTCCAGCGTCGACTCGAACGTGCCGCCCTCGGCCCCGAGTTCATCGCAGCGGGCGCAGATCACGAACGACGGGTCGATCTCGTCGCGCGCTTCGACGGCGGCGCGAATCTTGCCGACCGCCTCACCGAGCGGAATGCAGCGCCGGCCGGCGAGCGTGCCCGATTTCTTCGGCGACTCCTGATCCTCGATCTGCAGCCCGGCCACGCCGGACCGCACGAGTTCTCCCACGGTGTAGTGCACGTTGACGGCGTTGCCGAAGCCGGTGTCGGCATCGACGAAGATCGGGATCGTGGTGCGCGCCGCAATATGCCGCACGTGATCGACGACGTCGCGCAACCCGATGATGCCGTTGTCCGGCACGCCGAGCAAAAACGCCGACATCTGCGAACCGGCGACGAAGAAACACTCGAAGCCGATCTCCTCGCACATGCGTGCGTAGAGCGGGCTGAAACCGCCGGGCATCACGGTGACGCGCGGCCGCGCGAGGATCTCGCGAAAGGCCAGCCGCTGGGTGTGTGGATCGTGCGGATGAGCAGACATGCCAGCGGCATTCTCGCGGCCCTTCGCGGAATGCCTTCGCGTGCGGCGAAGGCTGCGGCGATGGAACAGAGCTATGACGTCGTCGTTGTCGGGCACGGTGCCGCCGGACTCGCCGCTGCCCTTGCCGCTGCGGAGGCAGCCGGTTCCGCGCCGGCGCGCGTGCTCGTCGTCGAGCGCGCATCGCAGGCCGCGCGCGGCGGCAACACGCGCTGGAGCCCATCGTACATGCGGCTCGAAGCGCCGGACCGGCTCGCGCCGCGCTTTGAGGAAGACATGATGGAGACCTCGGGCGGCCGTTCCGATCCGGCATACGTCGCACGGCTCGCCGCCGATGCGACGCCGGTGCTCGCGTGGCTGCAGCAGCATGGCATCACGTTCGATCGGCCGCCCAACTACTTCCTCACTGCCGCCGCCCCGCGCATTCAGCCGGTCGGCGCCGGAGCGGCGATCGTCGATGTGCTCGCGCGGGCAGCGAGTGCCGCCGGCGTCGAGTTTGCGTATGATACCGACGCGCAGTCGCTCGAACTCGCGCCCGGCGGCGGCGTGGCGGCGCTGCACGTCCGCACGGCCGGAACGGATCGGCGCATCGCAACAAACGCGATCGTGTTCGCTTGCGGCGGCTTCGAGTCGGACCCCGTTGCGATGCGCGAACATCTCGGCGAGGGTGCCGAGAGCATCCGCCCCATCACCGCCGGGACGGCCTATAACACGGGCGGCGGCATTCGGATGGCACGCGCCGCCGGCGCGCAAACGGCCGGCGATTGGAACGGCGTTCACGTCGAGCCGGTCGATCCGCGCAGCGATCGCCCCGAAGCCGTCGTGCTGACCTATCCGTACGGCATCGTCGTCGACCGGAACGGCCGGCGGTTCTTCGATGAAGGCAACGGCCGCGTCGACGAAACGTGGGAAACGCTGGCCCGCACGATTCACTTCGAGACGCCCGGCCGCATCGCGTACGCGATCTTCGATTCGTCGCTGGCCGAGATTCCGGGCTTCGAGCGCGCGATCTGCACCGATCGCGAGCCCATCCGCGCCGGGACGATTCGCGAACTCGCGGCCGGACTCGAAATCGACGCGGACGGCCTCGCCCAAACCGTCGCCGCGTACAACGCCGCCGTGCCGGCCGATGCGAGCGCGTTCGAAGCCACCCGGGTCGATGGGCTCGCCTCGAACGGTCTCGTACCGCCGAAGTCCAACTGGGCCCGGCGCATCGCGCGCGCGCCGTTTCTCGCCTACCCGATCGTCTGCGCGATTTGCTACACCTTCGGCGGCGTGAAGACCGACGCCGAAGCCCGCGTGATCGGCGCTGGGGGGCCCATTCCCGGTCTGTTCGCCGCCGGCGAAATCACCGGCCAGTTCTACGGCAAGGCGCCGGGCGGGACGTCGGTGCTGCGCGCGCTGGTATTTGGCCGGATTGCGGGCAAGCACGCGTTAGATTGCCGCACAAACGGGTAACGCTGCAAGTAATTATCCGCACGTTCCTGGAGGATTACCATGGCGGCTCGTAAGTCTGCAGCAAAGAAAAAAGCCAAACCCGTCGCTCGCGCCAAGAAAACGGCGAAACGCGTCGTTACCGGCGTAAAAAAGACGGCCAAGAAGGCAACGTCGGCCGCGAAGTCGCTGGCGAAGAAGGCTTCCAAGGCGACGCACACGGCAACGAAACGCGCTGCCAAGGTCGGTAGCGTCGTCGAACGCGTCGGCAAGTTGATCGAAGGCGGCGCGGCCGCGGTCGAATCGACCCTGAACGCGGTCGAAAAGAAAACCGGCGCCCGCAAGAAGACCGCGAAGAAATCCGCGGCCAAAAAGACGTCCCGCAAAAAGAAGTAAGCAGTTCGCGCGCCCCCTTATGGGGGCGCGGCGGCGATGCGGCTTTCGTGGCGGGCGTACTCGAACGCGAGGAGCATGAAGCCGGCGAACATGATCGCGCTGCCGCCGACCCACATCAGTTCGCCGCCGGCTTGCTGATCGGCGAGGGCGCCGGCGCCGCAAATGCGCACGTACTGTGGATAGAGCGGAAAGCGGTTCGAGTACAGGACGAAACCGAGGAAGCCGGTGAGCGGCATCGCCAGAAACACGTAGCCCAAGCGCGCCGCGTGGCTGAGGCGCTGCGGATCGAACACCGGCGCCCACATCAAGAACCCGGCGGCCAGGAACGACAGCTGGACGAGCACGTAGAGCGGAACGCTTTCGAGCGATGCTTCGAACAGCGGCCCGAAATGGATGCCCCAGATGATCGCGAGCGACGCGAAGAGCGCCAGCGGTGCCGGAAGTATGCGAAGCGGACGCGCCAGCAACGGCGCGCCGAAGAGCACCAGCGGAGGGACGATGTCGGTGTGGATCAGGTGCTGCACCATGTGCCCGACGAGCGAACGGTGCGCCCACGCATCGAGCGGCGGCAACACGGTTGCGATCGCGACGGCAATGCCCGCCGCCAGCGCATACGGACGCTCGATCTTCACGGCTTGAGCCGGAATATCCCCAGCGCGTCCCCGCGCTGATAGTTCATCTGGAAATTGCCGCCGGCCGCGACCGCGATGTACTGCGTGCCGTTCACCGCATACGAGATCGGGGGCGCGTTCACGCCGCCGACGAACGCGTACGACCAGAGCTGCGCTCCGGTCTTCGCATCGTAGGCAGCGAACATACCGCCGGCCTCACCGGCGAAGACGAGGCCGCCGCCCGTCGTCAACGCACCGCCGATCATCGGCTTCGCGGTCGTGTGCTGCCAGGCGATGCGTCCCGTATTCACGTCGATCGCGGAGAACGTTCCGGTCTGGATCTTGGGTTTCTGCACGTTGGTGAACACGCTGCCGGTGTGGATCATGCCCGGCGCATCTTTGGCCGAACTGATCGCGAAATCCATAAGCTGGTTGATGCCGAGCACGTACACGCGACCGGTTTGCGGCGAATAGGCCGGCGGCGACCACTCGGAGCCGCCGTTCGCGCCCGGCAAGACCGACTTCACGCCGAACATGTTCTTGTTCTGTAAGACGAACGGCTGCGAACGCCGGATCAGCGCGCCCGTCGCACGATTGACGATGTAGAACCAGCCGGTCTTGCCGGCTTGCCCGGCCGCGGGGATCGTCTTCCCGCCGGCGTGGACATCGAAGAGCACGACGTTACTCGTCGCGTCGTAATCCCACAGGTCGTGTCTGACTTCCTGATAGTACCAGCGGAGCTTTCCGTTATGCACGTCGAGCGCGACGATCGAGTCGGTGTACAAGTTGATGCCGGCACGCGTCGAGCCGTTCAGGTCGGGATTCGGGTTGCCGGTCCCAAAGATCACGAGTCCGCGCTGCGCGTCGATCGCGGGCGACGTCCAGACCGTTCCGCCGCCGCCTTTCCACGAATCGCCGGCGAACGTTTTCGGATCGGTGGCATACCAGCGCCAGCGCTGTTTGCCGGTTTGCGCATCGTAGGCGGCGACGAAGCCGCGGACCGCCCACTCACCGCCCGCGCTGCCGACGATGACCATTCCGCCGACCGGCTGCGGCGCCATGCTCTCCGAGTAACCGATGCTCGGATCGGCAACGCGCGTTTCCCAGCGTTCTTTGCCGGTGCGTGCGTCGAGCGCGAGCAGCTTATCGTCGAGCGTTAGCACATAGAGGTTACCGTACGCGAGCGCCGGACCGCGATTGTTCGGTCCGCAGCAAATCTTGAAGCGGTCGAGCGCGTAGGTCGTCGTCCAGAGGTTCGCGCCGGTTGCAGCATCGAGCGCCATGATCTTCATGCGGCCTTCGACCACCGGCGTCGTCATGTACATGATGCCGTCCACGACGATCGGCGTCGTCTCGAAGCTCTCGAACACGCCGGTGTGCACGATTTTGACGGGCTCCAGCTGCGCGACGTTCGACGTGTCGATTTGCGTCAGCGGCGAATAGCGCCAGTTACCGTACGTGCGTCCGGGCAAAGGCCAGTCGTTTCCGTTCCGATCGGCCGCACGCAGAAACGCATCGTCGACGTCGATCTTCGCACCGCTGGGCAGCGGCGCCGCGACCACGGTTCCGGGGCTAGCCGCGGCGGCCGGATTCGGGGCCAGATCCGGATACGGCAGCAGCGCGACGCGCCCCAGCGCCGCAGCCGTCAACGGCGCGGTGCCCGGCGCGTAAGCGTTCTTGTTGAGGATGAAGGCCAGTACGTCGAGGTATTGCCGGTCCGTCAAACTGCCGGGCGCGTTCATCGGCATGCCGCCCTTTATGAACGCATAGAGCGACGCGGCGGTCATGCGCCCGAGCGCCATCGAGCGGCCGAAGTTCGGGCCCTGCAGCGGCGGACCGGAGATGCCTTGCAGCCGCGCGCCGTGGCAGCTCAGGCATTCTTGGATGTACACGAACTGCCCGCGCGTCGCTTGCGCGTGCGTGTAGTGACCCTCCGGTGCCGCGGGGGATGACGCACCGGCACCGCACAGCATCGCAACGACCGCCGCCAGCACGGCCGGGCCGGCAAACCGCATCCATGCGCGCGACATCATTTGATGCTCCCTCCCTTATCGTGACGCCAATAGCCGAAGACGAACGTCATCAGCACGATGATTGCAAGATACCCGAGCGCGCCCTCGGGCACGGGCCCGGAAGAACGCGACGGAATGCTCGAACCGGGCTGCGCATTTTGCATCGCCAGCACGTAGCCCGCAACGTCGTCGAGATCGGACTGCGTGAGCTGCCGCTCGCCGAACCGCGGCATTTCGCCCGGTCCCGCGCGGATGGCATCGGCAACTTGGTCGATCGTCGCTTGATGCAGCGCCGGCGCCCAGTCGGAGCGGCCGATGCTGCCGCCGTCCCCGCCGACGGCGTGACATTGCTGGCAGTTCATTTCGTAGAGCTGGTGCCCGTGCTCGAGATCGTTACCGGACACGACTTCGGGCAGCGGCGGACCGCCGGCGACCACCGGGGCGAGATAGTCTTCGAGCACGCGGATCTCCGCGAGCGGCAATTGCTGTCCCGCGCGTTCGTCGCGGTGGGCGACTTGCACCCACGGCGCGGCAGCCGGCATGCGTCCGGTCGATAAATAGAAGTCGACGTCGGCCAGTCCGACGCGATGCAGCGACGGTCCGTCGGGCGAGCCCCACTGCTGCGCGCCGTGGCACGACGCGCACTTCGCCGCATAGATATCCGCGCCCGAAGGTGCCGTCCCGAGCACCGCGGCGAGCAGTACCGGCAGCGCGAAGATCAGCATCGCATCATCCCGCTTGCGGCCCTTCTTCTTCGTAGCCGCCCCGCGCATTGCGCACCAGCAGGACGGCGTCCGGCGGAGGCTCGCCGCCGGCGGGCACGCGCGCACGCATTTCCGCGGCGATTCGCGCCGCGAGCACGCCGGCGATAACGGGCCCGGCGAAAAGCGCGATGCGATAGACCCATACGAGCGTGTCGAGCCGCACGTGGAGCGTCGCAGCCGTCTGATCGTCACCGGCCGCAATGGTGAGCAAGAGGCCGTCGAAGATCAGCGCGGCGCCGACACCCACACGCAGCGGCACGGCGGTGGTGCGCTGGAGCACGTCGTGCGGCGCGCGGTCGCCGGTCAGGCGCGCTTCGATGAACGGCCACAGCAGCAAGAAAAGAAACGTCACCGTCGGTAACACGAGCCCAGGCCAGAATACCGGCGGTATCGGATGGCCGGCGATGCGAAACTCCGTCGCCGGTCCGAGCCGTAGCGATCCTTCGAGAAACGCGGCATACCAGTCGGGCACGGCGCCGTTCATCACGATCCACGGTCGATAGGGGCCGTAATCACCGACCGGGTTGATCTCGAAAAACGTCGCCAGCAGCGCGAGCACGGCGAGCGTCGCACCGAGCGCGGCGATCGTTCGCAGCGCGTAGTCGGGCCAGAAGCGCCGGCCCACCACGTGCGCCGGATCGCGCACGAACTGCGTGTGCTTCTGGTAGATCACGAGCGCCAGATGCAGCCCGAGTAATGCCGCGATCAGCACCGGCAGAAAATAGACGTGCAGCGTATAGAGGTGCGTGGTCAGCTGCGGAGTCGGAAAATCGTTGCCGCCCACGAACACGCCCGCAGCCCAGCGGCCGATTAGCGGGATCGAGAGCGCGACGCTGTACGCGATGCGCAAGCCCGTGCCGGAAAGCCCGTCGTTCGGGAGCGAGTAGCCGGTAAAACCGGTAAAGGATGCGAGCATCAGCATGCAGAGCCCGATCATCCAGTTCAGCTCGCGCGGCCGCCGGAATGCGCCGGTGAAAAAAATCCGCCCCATGTGCACGAGGATCGCCGCGACGAAACACACCGCGGCCCAGTGATGGACCTGCCGGATCACGTAACCGATCGGATGACTGCGATCGGCCAGCGCAAGCACCGATGCGTATGCGTTTTGCGAACTGGCGTCAAACGCGAACGTCAGCCAAATGCCGGTTCCGACGAGCACGAGAAAAAAATAGAGCGCGAACTCGCCGAGGTAAAACGACCAGTGGTCCGGATAGATTTTTTTGAGGGTAACGTGTACGATTGCGTTCGTGCCGAAGCGCTCGTCGAGCCAACCGGCTGCACGGCGTACGATCACGACACGCGGTCCCAATCGTCGGGGCCGACCGGCGCATCGAAATCGCCGCGTGCGACCAGGTAGCCTTCGGCATCGACGTCGAGCGGTAAGCCCGGGAGCGGCCGCGGCGCAGGGCCGGAAATGTTTCTCGCCCCGTCTTGCACGTCGAAGATCGATTGATGGCACGGGCAGATCAGTTGATGCGATGCATGCCGGTATAACGCCACCGGGCAGCCCGCGTGCGTGCAGACCTTGGAGAACGCGCGGTATCCGCCGTCGTCGCCGCGGATCAGCACGGCCGGGGCTTCCGGCAAATCCGTCGCGCCTTGCGGGAACACCGTTTCGATGGCGCCCGCAACGAGCCGGTCGTGGGGAATCGGCGCATTGTTTTCATCGACGAGCCGCACGCCCGCGCCCCAACCCGTGCGCGACGCGCGGCCGGGCTTGCGCGCGAGTGAAATCAGCGGCACCAAGCCCAGCAGCGCAAAGGCGCCGATCGCGGCAAGCCACATCCCGCCGAACGCCGGCCGCGTCACGCGGCCATCGTCCGGCAGCGGCGGCGGGCTCGTCGGGCCGCGCGCGGTGCGCGGCTCGGTGAGATCGTCCGGCGCGCGCATGGCGCTCGCCGTAGCGCCCGCGGCGCCGGCGAGCCCGATAAACGCGAGCGCGAGCCCACCGCCGAAGATGCTCGGCGGCGCTTGGAAGGCCGCTGCCGCGGTCGCCGCGAGCGCGCCGGCGATCGTCAGGATCAGAAAGAGCGCAACCGTCATCGGATCAGAAAGATCGTCGCGTAGAGCGCGAGCCACACGACGAACACGAAATGCCAGTAGTACGCCACCGCCTCCACCGCCGCGAAGTGATCGCGCGTGAACGCCGGCGTGCGCAAGAAGATCGCCACCGCCGCCAGCAACACGACGCCCGCGAGCACGTGGGCGAAGTGCGTGCCGGTGAGGACGTAGTAGATCGTGCCGTACGCCGACCCGTTGATGGCGAAGTTGGCGCGGCTCCAGTCGCTCCACTCGAGACCAAGGAAGGCCACCGCGACGACGATCGTCAGCGCGAGCATGACGCGCGCCTGCACGCGGCCACCGCGAGTTGCGGCCATTTGCGCGAACGTCATCATCACGCTGCCGGCCGCCAGCAGAAACGTGCCGATCGTCATGCTCGTCGCACTCAGCTCGATCCCCGCCGGCGGCCACGTGTCGGTCATGCCGCGCAAGTAATAGTACGCTGCCAGGAGCGCCGCGAAGACCATCGATTCCGATGCGAGGAATACGACTGTGCCAAACACGAGCGGATGCGCCCGGATTGCAACTGATCGCATGAGCGCACACTACCCGGGTTGGTTGGTTACGAAACCGGGTAGTGAGTCCACGTGCACGGTCCGTCCTGGCCGCTCGGCGGAAGTACGCAGGCGTCAGCGCTTGCGCAAGACTGGGTCATCTTCACGTGTGGCGCACTTGGCCTCGCGGCTTTGGTGTGGGGCCTGATCATCTTCGCGGCGATTCGCTTCCGCCAAACAAAGAACAATCCTGAACCGCGCACGCAGAACGCGAACAATACCGCGCTGGAAATTGCCTGGACCATTGCGCCCCTGGTCATCGTGATCGGCCTGTTTGCGTACACCTACCACATCGAGGCCGGCGTCGAAGCGCTCGCGGCCGATGCGCCGGTGCGGGTCTCCGTTACCGGTTTCCGCTGGGGCTGGACGTTTGCGTACGGCGGCGGACCGGCGATTACCGGGAACTCGCTGCATCCGCCCGAGTTGGTGCTGCCGGTCGGTGAGACGGCCGCCGTCACGGTGACGTCGAGCGACGTGATTCACTCGTTTTGGATTCCCGACATGCTCTTCAAGCGCGACGCCGTCCCCGGCCGCACCTCAACGTTCGACCTGACGCCGAATAGGCTGGGAACCTACATCGGCCGCTGCGGCGAGTTCTGCGGGCTCAACCATGCCCTGATGACGTTTACCGTGCGGGTCGTTTCACCCGAAGACTACGCGCGCTGGCGTACGTATGAGGCAACCCAGTGATCGCGCCGCCCGAACGGCACGACGTTCTCTCGTGGTTTACGTCGACCGATCACAAGCGCGTCGGCATTCTGTATATGGGGACGAGCCTGCTCTTTCTGCTCGTTGCGGGACTGCTGGCGATGCTGATACGCACGCAGCTGGCGCGGCCGGATGCGACGCTCCTCGGCCCCGAAGCCTACAACGCCGTCTTCACGCTGCACGGCACCGCAATGATTTTTCTCGTGATCGCGCCGTTCGGGTTCGGCCTTGCGAACTATTTGATTCCGCTGCAGATCGGTGCGCCCGACATGGCGTTCCCGCGCTTGAACGCGACCTCGTTCTGGATCTTTCTCTTCGGCGGATTGACCGTGTTTGCGGGTGCGGCCACGAACGACGGCGCGGCGGCGTCCGGTTGGACGGCGTACGCGCCGCTCTCGGAGATCACGGTTTCGGCGGGCACCGGTCAGGACATGTGGATCGTCGGCGTGGCGATGGTGTCGGTTGCCTCGATCGCCGCGTGCGTGAATTTCGTTACGACGGCGTTCGTGCTGCGCGCGCCCGGCATGACGATGTGGCGGCTGCCGATCTTCACCTGGGAGATGATCGCGACGTCGCTGCTCGTGTTCATGGCGTTCCCTTCGCTCACGGCGACGCTACTGCTGCTCTTCGTCGACCGGCACTTCGGCGGACACGCCTTCGACCCGGCCTACGGCGGCAGCCCGATTCTCTACCAGCATCTGTTCTGGTTTTTCGGCCACCCGGAAGTGTACGTGATGATCTTGCCGTACTTCGGCGTGATCAGCGAAGTGATCGCGACGTTTTCGGGCCGGCCGATCTTCGGCTACACCGGGATGGTGCTGGCTGCCTTCGCCATCGCCGGACTATCGATGGGCGTGTGGGCGCACCACATGTTCACCACCGGCGCGGTCAACGATCCGTTCTTCAGCTTCGTATCGTTCCTCATCGCCGTCCCGACCGGGATCAAGTTCTTCAACTGGATCGGTACGATGTGGGGCGGATCGATCCGCTACACCACCGCGATGTGGTACGCGCTCGGCTTCCTGATGAACTTTCTCCTCGGCGGCGTGACCGGCGTGATGGTCGCATCGCCGCCCGTCGACTTCCAAGCGCGGGACTCGTATTTTCTCGTCGCGCACTTTCACTACACGCTCGGCGGCGGCAGCTTCTTTGCGCTCTTCGCCGCGATCTACTACTGGTGGCCGAAAGTCTTCGGCTGGTTCCTCGACGAGCGGCTCGGCAAGATCGGCTTCGCGTTGACGTTCCTGGGCTTCAACCTGACCTTCATGCCGATGTTTTTCATGGGCCTCTTTGGGATGTCGCGCCGCGTCTTCACCTATCCCAACACGGGTGCGCTGCCGGGTCTCAACCTCGTCGCGAGCATCGGTGCGGCGTTCATGCTGGCCGGTGCGATCGTGTTCATCGCGAACGTCGTGGTTTCGGCACGGCGTAAAGTGCCGGCCGGCGACAACCCGTGGCACGGATACACGCTTGAATGGGCGACGACGTCGCCTCCGCCGGAACACAACTTTGACTCGCTTCCGCCGATCCGGTCGTCCCGGCCGCTGTGGAACGTCGAACATCCGGAGGCGCCGCAACCGCCATGATGATCGCCCTGCGGCTCTTTCTCTCGTCTGCCGCGTTCACCGCGGTGCTGGGAACGTCGTACTGGTTCGTCGCGCACGATCCAGCCGGTACCGTACTGCTCGGCTTCATGACGGCGGCGTTGCTCGTGATCGCCGCCTACATGTTCGTAGCCGAACGCAATGCCGGACTCTTTGCCGACAACGAGAACGCAGCGCCGGCCGACGCGCACGGCGAGCGCATCGGCGTCTTCGTGCTGCATTCGCCGGCGCCGTTTTGGATCGGCGTCGCGGTCGCCGGCCTCATGCTCGGCCTCATCGTCGCTCCCGCCGCCGCCGGACTCGGACTCATCGCGCTCTGTTTCCTCGGCGCCCTGATGATCGTGCGCAGCCGATAGCGCTACAGCGACTGCACGTAGGCGGCCACGTCTTCCACGTCTTTTTCCGTGAGCGGCGCGGGGTAGAGCTTCGGCATCGGCGGATCGGGCGATTCGATCCAGGCGACCGTCTGATCGTAGTTCTTGCGCTGCTTCTCGTGCTCGAGTGACGGTCCGACACCGCCGGCCGCTCCGCTAGCGGTATGACACACGGCGCAGTTTGCGCGGAAAACCTCCGCTCCGCGCGAGCCGTTACCCAGCGTTGCGCGCGAGGTGGTGATCGTCTGTGCCGTATTGTGCGCACAGCCGGCCGCGAGCGCCGCAGCGAACGCCAAGAGAACGAATGACCGGCTGCTCATGTCCATCCTTTACCCGCGTTCCGACTCGCCACCCGTCCGGCTGGGTAGAATGGACGCGTGGCAACGCACATCGACCTCGGCATGTTCAAAGAAACGTTCGCCGCCTGGAACGCCGACAAAGCCCCGCGTCTCGCCGCCGCAATCGCCTATTCAACGATCTTTGCGATCGCGCCGCTGCTGATCATTACGATCGCTACCGTCGGCGCCGTTTTGGGCTTCACCGGAACCACGCATCCGCATACGGCCGTGGAAAACACGCTGCTCGTCCAGGTTTCCCGTGCGGCCGGGCCCGAGGCCGCGCAGATGGTCCGGAGTATGGTCGACGCGAGCTTCGGTAAGCCGCGCCAAAGCGTGCTCGCCCAGATCATCGGCTGGATCGTTTTCATTGTCGGGGCATCGAGCGTCTTCGTTGCGTTGCAAGACGCACTGAACACGGTTTGGGACGCTCAACCGCCCGCCGCCCGGCGCAACGTGTTCGTCATGGTGCGCGACCGCGTGATGTCGCTGGCGATGTTGCTGGTCGTGGGGTTCTTACTGATGATGACGTTTCTGCTCAACGTCGTTATTGCTTTCGCATCCGCAAACCTGACGAGTTACCTGCCGTTTGCCAATGCGGGCGCAGCATTTGCCGCGATCAACTGGCTCGTCTCGGTCGCCGTGGTCGCCGTCCTGTTCGGATTGATGTTCCGGTTTCTGCCCGACGTCGATATTCGCTGGAGCGACGTTCGCATCGGCGCCCTGTGCACTTCGCTGCTATTCGTGATCGGCCAAGCGCTCATCGGCATCTACATCGGCAAGGCGGGCGTCGCGTCGGCCTACGGCGCAGCCGGTGCGTTGCTGGCGATGTTGGTCTGGATCTATTACTCGGCATCGATCCTCTTGCTCGGTGCCGAATTTACCAAAATCTACGCACGCCGCAGCGTGCCGCAAGGGTAAATACACCGCGCCGATGCAAGCCGCCTAACGTGACCTACCGCGGGTATCTCCGGGCGATGGATATGGCGATGCGCGACCGTACGCCCGCTGCGGCGATTCAATTCGATGCCGGGCGCTCCGCGTGGACGCTCGGAACACACGAAATTCGCGCCAGCGTCACGAGTGCCAAGGCGGTGCGGTTCGAGCTCTACACCGTCAAAGGCCGTGCGACGTTGGTTGGAAGCTATTCCGGGACGGTCGGCGCGACGCCGCAAGAGGTCGCGCAATACTTGGTGTATTTCCTCGAGACGGGCAAACCGTGGCACCAAGGTCTCGCGAAGAAGGGGCTGATTTGACACCACTCGACTTGCGTACGCATCGGCCGCGACCGGTGCGCGACATGCTGCTCGGATTTTATCTGCTGCCGCGCACGATCGACAAGCTGCGGGCCGAACTGCCGGGCGGCGATCTCGGTTTATACGTCAATCACGATACCGGCTTCAGTGCGTACATCGTGCGGCGCTTGGGTCTCGACATGAATGATTTCCGCAACGCCGTGGCGGCCGCGCCCGATGAGGACGCCGTTACTGCGTGGCTCGCCGCACGCGTCGATGCTGCCGCCGCGCCGGCCTTCAACGCAAAATTGGAGAGCTTCGTCGTCGAGCGGATGTCGGCCGAGGATCAAGTGCTGGTGCGCGAACGGCATCCGGTCATGACGCAGCGCCCGGAACTCTCGAACATTCTCGACGTGCTCGATGCGGACGACGAGCTGACGTTCGCAAAATGACCACGCACGCACCGCTCCCAACGTATTACATCCCGCACGGCGGCGGACCATGGCCGTTCATGCCGGAACGCGCCGCCTCGCTCGGATCGCTCACCGCGTTTCTGCGCGGCCTGCTGACGGATAGCGGCGCGACGCCGCGCGCGATCGTCGTCGTCTCGGGACATTGGGAAGAGCCGGTGCCGACGGTGAGCTCGCGGTCCGACTACTCGATGTTGTACGACTATTACGGCTTCCCGGAAAACACGTACGCGCTGCAATACCCCGCGCCGGGCTCGCCGGAAGTTGCCGGCGAGGTCGTTGCGGCGCTTGGCGCGGCGGGGTTCCCGACGGCGACGGAACACGAACGCGGCTACGATCACGGCGTCTTCGTGCCGTTCATGCTCGTCGCGCCCGAAGCAACGATCCCGGTCGTTCCGCTCTCACTCATCGCCGGCCTCGAACCGGCGCAGCATATCGCAATGGGCCGCGCCCTCGCGCCGCTGCGCCGCGACAACGTCCTCATCGTGGGCAGCGGCATGAGCTTTCACAATTTGCGTGCGCTGTACGCCGGTGCCGATGTGCTGGCGCGATCGGCGCGCTTCGACGAATGGCTCAACGATGCGGTCAGCGACGCACCGGCCGCGCGCGACGAACGTTTGGCCGCATGGGCATCGGCGCCGGAAGCGCGCTTCGCCCATCCGCGCGAGGAGCATTTGCTGCCGTTGATGGTTGCGGCCGGTGCGGCCGCCGGCGACCGCGGGCAACGCGTCTATCACGATGACATCATGGGCGCGGCAACCTCCGGCTTTCGCTTTGGTTGAAGCGCCCGGGACGCCGAACGTCCCAACGACGCGCGAAATCTTCTTCACGTTCTTCCGCATCACAATGCTCGCATTCGGCGGCGCGATCGCCTGGGTGCACCGGGGCTTGGTCGTCGATCGCAAGTGGCTGACCGAGCGCGAATTTGCCGAAACGCTCTCGCTCTGCCAGTTCTTGCCCGGTCCGAACATCACCAACTTCGCGGTTGTCGTCGGGATGCGGTTTCGCGGCGTCCGCGGCGCCGTCGCGGCTCTCGCGGCTCTGATCGTGCCGCCGATGTTCATCTTGATCGGTATCGGCGTGCTCTACGAACGCATCGCACATGTGGCGGCGGTTCGCGGCGCCCTCAACGGCCTCTCGGCGGCCGCGGCCGGGCTCTTCGTCGTGTTGCTCGTCAACCTGTTGCGCTCGCTCGCGCGTTCGCGTCCCGCCGTCAACTTGCCGATCGCGGCCGCGTCGTTTGCAGCCGTGCTCTCGGGCGTGTTTTCGATTCCGCTCGCGCTGATCGCGCTTGGCCCGATCAGTATCGCCGTGGCTTGGTTTCGCCGCCGCTGATGCACGCCGGCTACGATTTCTGGGGCGCGCTCTACGCCCTCTTCACGCGCGTGTCGGGCCTCGCGCTCATTTCGTTTGGCGGTGTCAACACGGTGTTGCCTGCCCTGCACCATCAAGCGGTAAATGAGCAGCATTGGATGACCGATCGCGATTTCGCAAACCTCTTCGCGCTCGCGTCCGTTTCGCCGGGACCGAATTTCATGGTGCTCACGCTGATTGGATTCAAGGCTGCCGGTATCGTCGGCGCAATCGTTGCGACGTTCGCGTTGTGCATTCCGACCTCGCTGCTCGCGTTCGCCGTGGTGAAGGTGTGGGACCGTTTCAAGACGGCTCACTGGCGCATGGCGATCCAAGAGGGGCTCGTGCCGGTGACGGTTGGGTTCGTTGCGGCGGCCGCCGTGCTGCTCGTACGCGCGTCGGATAACAGCATCGCTGCCTATGCGATCACCGCAGCCGTGGCCATCGTCGGCACGCTGACGCGCTTCAGCCCCCTTTGGATCTTCGCGATTTCCGCAATCGTGGGCGCGCTCGGCCTAGTGTAGGATGCGCGTCTTGGTTCGCCAATGGCGCATTTTATGTGGGTAATCGCTCGAATTCTCAGCCTCGTCGCCGCGGTCGCGTTCCTGGCCGCCGCCCCACCGCCCTCGAGTACCGCCGATCCGTTCCTCTGGCTTGAGGACGTCCACGGTGCGCGCGCGCAAGCGTGGGTCAAGACGGAGAACGCGAAAACGCTCGCCGTGTTGCAGCGCGACCCGCACTTTTCTCGCTTCTACGCCGCGTCGCTCGCCGTAAACGGCGCGAAAGATCGCATCCCATTGCCCGAACTGATCGGCGGGCAGGTCTATAACTTCTGGCAAGATGCGACGCACGCGCGGGGCATCTGGCGCACGACGAGCGTTGCCGACTACGCGACGAAGGCACCGGCTTGGAAAACGGTGCTCGACCTCGATGCGCTCGCCAAGACCGAGGGGAAGAACTGGTTCTGGCAAGGGGCCGACTGCGACTCTCCGGATGCGCGGCGCTGCCTTATCTTCCTCTCCGACGGCGGTGAGGACGCATCGACGATTCGCGAGTTCGATTTGCCGACGAGTGGGTTTGTCGCCGGCGGCTTCTCGCTGCCGCACGGCAAGCAGAACGTTTCGTGGGTCGACGAAGATACGCTGCTCGTCGCGCGCGAATGGCAGCCCGGCGAAGTAACCGCCTCCGGGTACCCCTACATCGTAAAGTCGCTCAAGCGCGGGCAGGCACTCTCCGATGCGGTCGAGGTTGCGCGCGGAATGCCGTCGGACGTCAGCGTGCAACCGGTCGAGTTTCACGATGCGCAAGGACATCGCTTGCTCTTGATTCATCGCGACGTGTCGTTCTTCGAAGCGCAGATTCAACTCGTCGCGCCGGACGGACTGCATCGGCTCAACGTACCGCTGAAGTGTGATTTCCACGCCCTGCTCGCCGGACGCTTGCTGATCGGTTTACAACAGCCGTGGCAGACGGACGGACGCACATTTGCCGCCGGCACGCTGCTCTCGCTCGATCTGGACGCCGTCATGGCCGACCCCGGTCACCTCAAGCCCACAATCGTCTACGCTCCCACACCGCGCCAAGCGCTCGAGAGCGCGCGCGCGACGCGCGACAACCTCGTCGTGACGTCGTACGAGAACGTGCGCGGGCGCGCCGCGATCTATACGCCCGGGGCCGGCGATACCTGGAGCAAGCGGACCATCGCGGTGCCGGACGATGCCACCATCGAACTCGTCACCGCATCGGACCGCAGTGATACGGCGTATCTCGGCATCACGAGCTTTCTCGCGCCGACAACCTTGCTGCAGCTCGACACGGCCACCGGCACGTCGATGGTCGCGAAAGCGCTCGCGCCGAGGTTCGACGCATCGCATGACGTCGTCGAACAGCACGAAGCGATCTCAGCCGACGGCACGCGCATTCCGTACTTCATCGTTCGCCCGAAGACGCTCAAGCTCGACGGCAGCAATCCGACGATCATCTACGCCTATGGCGGCTTCGATGTATCCGAAACGCCGTTCTACAGCGGAACGCTAGGCAAGCTCTGGCTCGCACGCGGCGGCGTCTTCGTCCTCGCGAACATTCGCGGCGGCGGCGAGTTCGGGCCGGCCTGGCATGAGGCCGGTCTCAAGACGCACCGGCAGCGCATCTTCGATGACTTCGCCGCCGTTGCACGGGACGTCATCGCGAAGAAGATCACCAGCCCCCGCCGCCTCGGCATCGAAGGCGGTTCCAACGGCGGCCTCTTGATGGGCGTCGAATTCGTTCAGCATCCGGAACTCTTTAACGCCGTCGACATCCAAGTGCCGCTGCTCGACATGCTCCGCTTCGAGAAGATCCAAGCCGGTGCGTCGTGGGTCGGCGAATACGGCAGCGTCGCGGTGCCGCGCGAACGCGCGTTCCTGGCAAAGATCTCGCCGTACAACAACCTCAAAGCCGGCGTGCGCTATCCCGAGCCGTTCGTCTGGACGACGACCAAAGACGATCGCGTCGGGCCGCAGCATGCGCGCAAGTTCGCCGCGAGGCTCGCCGCGCTGAAGATCCCGTACCTGTTCTACGAGGTGACCGAAGGCGGGCACGGTTCCGGCGCAAACATCCGGGAGCGTTCGCTCACGACGGCCCTCGAGTACACGTACTTCACGCGCAAACTGATGAACGCCGGACCGTGACCGCGGCCGGCCACGACCGCATTGGAATCTTCGGGGCGGGCTACGTCGGCATCGTGACCGCCGCCGGAATCGCCGAACTCGGGCACACCGCGATCCTGTACGACACCGACGCTGCAAAGATCGCTCTGCTCGCGGCGGGCGGCTTACCCATTCACGAAGCGGGGTTGCCCGAACTCGTCGCACGCGGCGTATCGTCCGGCCGATTGCAATTCACCAGCGACCCGGCCCGTGCCGTCGCGGGCTGCAGCGCGGTCTTCATCGCGGTCGGAACGCCGATTGCAGACGACGGCAGCGCCGACCTGACCAACGTGCGCGACGCGGCCGCAACCATCGCCAAACACCTCGACGGGCCGGCGATCATCGTCAACAAATCCACGGTACCGGTGGACACGGGCGACCTCGTCGCCGGCATCGTGCGCGATGCGCGCCTTACGCGCCGTGCCCCCGTCGTTTCCAATCCGGAATTCTTGCGCGAAGGCAGCGCGGTGAACGACTTCTTCCATCCCGACCGCATCGTGATCGGCTGTGACGACGCCGGCGCCGAAGCGTTTTTGCGCGTGCTCTACGCGCCGCTTGGTGCGCCGGTCATCGTGACCGACATGCGCACCGCCGAGATGATCAAGTATACGGCCAACGCATTTCTTGCAATGAAGGTCTCCTTTGCGAACGAGATCGCGGCGATTTGCGCCGGCGTCGGCGCCGACGTAACCGCGGTGCTGGCCGGCGCCGGCGCCGACGCGCGCATCGGTCCGGCACATTTTGGTGCGGGCCTGGGTTTCGGCGGTTCGTGCCTGCCCAAAGACTTGCGCGCGCTGCAGCAAATCGCCGCGGCCGTTTCGGTGCAGCCGGCGCTGCTCGAGGCGACGCTGGCCGTGAACCGGCGGCAGATCGAACGCATCTGCGCGCGCATCGGCGCATTGACGGACGGCCTGCCGGGCCGGCGCATCGGCGTCCTTGGCCTGGCGTTCAAGGCGGGCACCGATGACGTTCGCGACTCGCCTGCGATCGCGCTCATCGAAGCGTTGCTCGCCGGCGGTGCCCAGGTCGCCGTTCACGACCCCGCCGCGATGGAGAACGCGCGCAGCCTGCTTGGAGCGCGCGTAACGTACGCGCTGCCGGACGATGCCTTCGACGTAGCCGGCGACGCCGATGCGCTCGTGCTCGCCACCGATTGGCCGGGATACGCGGATCCCGATCTCGCGCGGTTGCGTGCCGCGATGCGCCGGCCGCTGCTCCTCGATGCGCGCAATTTCTACGATCCGCAACGCGTCGCGCGGGCGGGAATTCGTTACGAGGGGATCGGGCGCTCGGCGTGAGGGTCGTCATCACCGGCGGCGCGGGCTTTATCGGCTCACACCTCGTCGACCGCTTCCTGCGCGACGGTCACGAAGTCGTTGCGATCGATAACCTGTGTACCGGTGCGCCGGCGAATCTCGATGATGCGGTCGAAAACGCGCGGCTGACGTTCGTTCGCGCCGACGCAACCGCCGGTCTCCCGGTGCAAGGCCACGTCGATGCCGTGCTGCACTTCGCCTCACCCGCGAGTCCCGTGCACTATGCGCGGCTGGCGCTCGAAACGCTCGCCGTCAACAGCACCGGTACGGCCCACGCCTGCGATCTCGCCGAACGCACGGGCGCGCGTTTGATCTTCGCTTCAACGTCTGAAATCTACGGTGAGCCGGCCGTGCACCCGCAGCCGGAATCGTACTGGGGCAACGTCAACCCCGTCGGCGAGCGCGCGTGTTATGATGAAGGCAAGCGTTTCGGCGAAGCGCTGATCGCCACGCGCGTGCGTCTGCGGGCGCTCGATGGGCGCATCGTTCGCATCTTCAACACGTACGGCCCGCGCATGGCTGCGGACGACGGCCGCGCGATCCCGAACTTCATCGCGCAAGCGCTGGCCGGCCGCGCGCTCACGCTCTATGGTGACGGCAGCCAGACGCGCTCGTTCACCTACATCGACGATCTGGTCGACGGCATCGCACGCCTCACCGCGCACGAGCAAGCACGTGGTGCGATCGTGAACCTCGGCAATCCCGAAGAAGTCACGATTACCGCCGTCGCCGGTACTATTGCGGCTGCAGCGGGCGTGGCACTGCGCGTCGAGCACGGACCGCTTCCCTCAGACGATCCGTCGCGCCGCAAACCCGACGTCACGCGCGCACGCGAGTTGCTTGGCTGGGAACCGCAGACCCCGTTACGCGAGGGCATCGAGCGCACGCTGGCATGGTGGCGCAGCACGCGTTCCGCCGGTGCTTAGTGCTTAGCTCGGGCGCACGCCTCACGTCGCTCATCGTCGCGAGTGCCTTCTTCATGGAACAGCTCGACGGTTCGGTGATCGCGACATCGCTGCCGCAGATCGGTGCGTCCTTCGGCGTGCATGCCGTCGATGTCGCGATCGGCATGACGTCGTATCTCGTGGCGCTCGCGGCGTTCATTCCGCTGAGCGGCTGGATCTCCGACCGCATCGGCGCGCGCACGACGTTCTGCACCGCAATCGTCCTCTTTGCGCTCACGTCGATCGCATGCGGCCTGTGCACCTCGCTGACGGCGTTCGTCGTTACGCGCATTCTCCAAGGCGCAGCCGGTGCGTTGATGGTGCCGGTGGGGCGAACCGTCGTACTGCGTTCCTCGAGCAAGCAAGAACTTCTCGCGGCGATCTCCAACCTCACCTGGCCCGGCTTGATCGCGCCCGTTCTCGGACCGCCGATCGGCGGTTTCATCACGACGTACTCCTCGTGGCGCTGGATCTTCTTCCTCAACGTGCCGATCGCGATCGCCGGTCTCGTCCTCGCGCTGACGTTCATTCGCGCGATACCCGTTGCCGAACGCCGGCCGTTCGATAGTGCCGGCTTCGTGCTGATGACGACGACCTTGGTCGCGATCATGTTCGGACTCGACCTGCTCGCGCGCGGCGAGCCGCTCGCCGAGAGCCTGGGCTTGCTCGCGCTGGGCTGCATCTTTGCGGCGCTCACCTGGCGGCACGTGCGGCGTTCGCCTGCGCCGATCATGAGTTTCGCCGCCGCGGGCATCCCGACGTTTGCCGCGGCCACGTTTCGCGGCGGCAGTTTTTTCCGCGTCGCCATTCAGACCGCCCCGTTCATGCTGCCGCTGCTCTTTCAAATCGGGCTCGGCAAGAGCGCGTTCTCGTCCGGTTTGCTGATGCTGGCGTATGCCGCCGGCAACCTCGGGATGAAGACGCTCACGACGCCGATCGTGCGGCGCTTCGGGTTCCGGCGCATCGTCGTGACCAACGGCTTCATCGTCGCGTTTTCGCTTGCGATGTGCGGCATCATCACGCAGGCGATGCCCGATGCCGTGATCGCCCTGCTGCTCTTTGCGTCGGGCCTCTGCCGCTCGCTCCAGTTCACCACGGTGAACACGCTTGGATTCGTCGATGTGCCGCAACCGATGATGAGTTCGGCCAGCACGCTCTCGAGTACGTTTACCCAGCTCGCGCAAGCCGGCGGGATTGCCGCCGGCGCCCTGATCTTACACGGCGTCGAAACCGTGCGCGGATCGGGCCCGACGCCCGGCCTGACGGATTTTCACATCGCCTTCTTGGCATCCGCGGCGATTGCGGTTGCCGCAACGATCACGATGCTCTCGCTGCCGCGGAGCGCCGGAGCAGACGTCTCCGGCTCGGCGACGGGATAGCCGTTACTCGACGTAGCCCTCGACGGTTTTTTTGGAACGCAGCGCTGCCCGATCGGGGTTGGCCCCCGCATCCCGCAGACCCTGACGCTGGTGGAGCAGGTCGTAGAACTGGTCGAGTTTTACGGTGATCTCGGCGAGGCGGGCACGTCCGCCGGCATCGAGACCGCCGTTTTCGCCCCGGTGCCACAGGTCGTGCTCCTCGGCAACGAGGGCTTCGATGGATTGATGGATTGACGTGTCGCTCATATCGGGCTCTTTCCCCAGAAATGGCTAGAGGCTCACGTACAGGTCGCTTGCCGGAAACGGTGCGGCGATGCGGCCGTATTTGGCCATCAGGTCGATGAGCGGCTGGATTAACGTGTCTTCGAGCTTCGGCGCGAAGGTCGCGCGGGTCATCGATGCGACGAGGTCGGGGTCGAGCTTGGCATCGGCGATGAGTATCTTGGCCGAGTCCGCGTGGTTCTTGTTCGCCCAGAGCTGCGCTTCGGTGACCGCTCGGGTGAAGCGCGCAACGGTGTCGCGATGCGCCGCCACCCAGTCTTTCTTCGCGTACCACGCGTTGATCGCGAAGTGCTCCGAAACCGCGCTATACGGGAGACCGGCAACGCGGCCGGTCTGCATCGCCGGCGCGAGTGCCGGTGAGGACACGATCGCGGCGTCGACCGCGCCGCGATCGATTGCCGCGCTCATCTGCGGGTTCGGCAACTCGAGAAATCGCACGCTCTTCGCATCGACGCCGCTGCGCTCGAGCCACGCCCGGATCGCGATCGTATTGATGTCGCCGAGTGCGATCACACCGATCGTTTTACCGATCAGATCTTTCGGTCCATGAATCGGTGAATTTTTGGCGACGATCAGCGCGTTCGTCGGCGCGCTGCCGGTGTACTCGGCGCCGGGCGCAACGAACGTGAAGCCGACGCCCCGTTCGTGCGCGAGCACGAGCGAGACGACGTTCGCCGCGCCGATATCCGCCGTGCCGCCCACGATCGCGGCCGCCGCGGCCTCACCGCTGCTCACGATCTGCACGTCGACGTCGATGCCGTACTTCTTGAAGAGCCCGAGCGCTTGCGCATACTGGACGCCTTCGGAAAACTCGACCGCGCCGCGCAGAACGCGCACTTTCGGCACATCTTGCGCACCGGCCGGCAAGCCCAGCACGAGCGCGGCGAGCAGTACGACCATCCGGCGAATCACGATTTAGAGCACCGCTTCCAATTCGACGTTGCCTTCGCGGACGGTGGTACGCCGCATATCGCGGCGATACTGCTGGTCGTCGAAGGGCGTGGCGCGATGCATCGTGGCGAGGTTATCCCACATCACGATGTCGCCGACACGCCAGGTGTGCGCGTACACGAACTGCGGCTGCGTCGCAAAGGCCATCAGATAGTCGAGCAACGCCTGCGTATCTTCCGCTGCGTATCCGCCGATGCGCGAGATGTGAGAGGCCAGATACAGGCTCTTGCGTCCCGATCCCGGATGCACGTGCACGAGCGGGTGTTTCGCCGGCGGCCGGAGTTTGCGCTCCGCGAGCGTCGGTTCGGGGCCGCCGCCGGCAACGCGGGAGTGATAGTAGTCGTGTTCGGCAACCAGCGGTTCGATCCGCAGCTTGATCTCTTCGGGCAGCGCATCGTAGGCGGCGCGCATGTCGGCGAATTCCGTCGGGGCCGCACCGTCCGGCGGGATCGCGTGCGCGGAGAGCAGCGAATAGGTCGCGCGAACGGCGTGAAACGACATGTCGGTATGCCACAGCCGGTTCGCCCGTTTGTAGAGCAACCGCTTATCGTCGTCAGGAAAGATCGCACCGTTCGCATCGAGATTGCTCTGATCGATGATCTCCGGAAACGGAACGCGCAGGTCACCGCGCGTCTTCATCCGTTCGACCGGGCCAAATCGGCGGCTGAAGGCCACGTGCTCGGCGTCGCTCAGCGGTTTTTTGTTGCGAAACACGCCGACCGGATAGTGGTCCATGAGCGAGATGATGCCGGCATGCGTCGATTCGGTCAGCGGTCCACGGATATCCGCGTGGATTTCGGCGGCCAGGAGCGGATGCAGTACCGTGGCTTCGACCATACGCGGCAATTTCGGGGTGCGGCAATTGCCCGCCTGGGAGAGGATCGATGCGCCGCGGCGGAATGACGCCGCATGAGCAAGCCTGGAATTCGCCGCGTGGTCACCGGCCACGACGCCACCGCGGTCGCAAAAATCTTGACGGATACCACGGTGCCGGCCCAGCAAGGAAAGTCCGACGCGATCGTGCACGCCGTTTGGAACACCGGTGAGATGCCGGTCGACATCGCGATCGGCGAGTCGCTCGAAGATCGCGGCGCGCGGCCGCACGCGACCCCGCCGCCCAAGAACGGCACGCGGCTCACCATCATCGACTATCCGCCCGGCAACCGCGGCCTCATGCACCGCACCGAAACGCTCGATTACGTGATCGTGATGTCGGGCGAAATCGATATGGTCATGGACGACTCAACCGTCACGCTCAACGCCGGCGACGTGATGGTCCAGCGCGGCACCAACCACGGCTGGTTCAATCGCGGCACCGAAACGGCCCGCGTCGCGTTCGTCTTGGTCGACGCGCAACCGCTCGGCATCGGCCACCCGCGCACCTAAGGCCGCAAAAGCGTGACGCTACCTCCTTAATTTGTCATAACGGCTTCGGCGATTGCTTTGCCGACGTCGACGGTGTTTGCGGTGCCGCCGATGTCGCGCGTGCGCGGGCCTTTGGTGAGGACGGTTTCGATCGCGGTGACGATGGCGGCTCCGGCTTCGGGATAGCCGAGATGATCGAGCATCATTGCGCCGGACCAAATCTGCGCTATCGGGTTGGCGATGCCTTTGCCGGCGATGTCGGGCGCGGAGCCGTGCACGGGCTCGAACATCGAGGGATATTCGCGCTCGGGATTGAGGTTGGCCGACGGTGCGATGCCGATCGTGCCGACCACGGCCGGACCGAGATCCGAGAGGATGTCGCCGAATAAATTCGAGCCGACCACGACATCGAACCAATCCGGGTGCAGCACGAAGTTCGCCGTGAGAATGTCGATGTGGTACTGGTCGGTGCGGATGTCGGGATACTTCTCGGCCATCGCTTTGACGCGTTCGTCCCAATACGGCATCGTGATCGTGATGCCGTTCGATTTCGTGGCCGAGGTCAGGTGCTTCTTCGGCCGGCTGCGCGCATATTCGTAGGCGTACGCGAGGATGCGGTCGACACCGCGGCGCGTGAAGATCGATTCTTGGAAGACGATCTCGTTCTCAGTACCTTCGCCGAACCGGCCGCCGACCGCCGAATACTCGCCCTCGCTGTTCTCGCGCACGATGATCATGTCGATGTCGCCGGTGTTGCGGCCGGCCAGCGGTGAGGCGATGCCGGGCATGAGACGCACCGGCCGCACGTTGGCATACTGCTGAAAGTGCCGCCGGATCGGGATGAGCAAACCCCACAGCGAAACATGGTCGAGGACGCTCGGGAAACCGACCGCGCCGAGGAAGATCGCATCGTGATTGCGGATTTGCGCGAGCCCGTCGGCGGGCATCATCGCGCCGGTTGCAAGGTAGTACTCGCAGCTCCACGGGAAATGCTCCCACTCGAAGCGCAAACCGAAGCGCTTGGCGACCGCATCGACGACGCGAATTCCCTCCGGAACGACCTCGCTGCCGATGCCGTCTCCGGGAATGGTCGCGATCTTGAACGTCTTCATCAATGCCTCAAAAACCCAAGTGAAATCCATGGAACCGCCGCGATGAGGATCAGCGCCGCGAGCAGTGCCGCCAGGTACGGCAGAATCGGCTTCGTCGCCGTATCGGGCGAACACTTCGCAATCGCGCACGCCGCATAGTATCCGATACCGAGCGGCGGCGCAAAGAGGCCGATGCCCATCGCGAGCACCACGACGATCGCATAATGCACTTGGTCGATGTTGAACTGCGCCGCAATCGGAAACAGCAGCGGCCCGAACAGCACGAGTGCGGGGATCCCTTCGAGGACCGAGCCGAGGACGGCGAAGAGCACGATCGAGAGCGCCATAAAACCGGCCGCGCCGCCGGCGTGCGCGAGCGCGTCGGCAAGCTGATTCGCGAGTCCCGAACGGGTGATCGACCACGCCATGGCGGTCGCGGTCGCGATGATGAGGCCGACGGCGCCCGTGAGCGCCGCCGTTTCGACCAGCATCGGGTAGGCCCGGCGCCAGTCGAACTCGCGATAGATGAGCGCTCCGACGATCAACGTGTAGACGATGCCGACCGTGCTGACCTCGGTCGCGGTCGCGATACCGCCGACGACGAACCAGCGGATCAAGAGCGGCAACGCCAGGCCCGGCAGCGCGACGAGGAACGCGCGCGCTATTGCCCTGCCCGAAGCGCGCTCCGCGCGTTGCGTTTGGTCGCCGCGCGCCCGCACGAACGAAACGATCAGCAGCGCAATCGAGGCAATCGCGGCCGGAAGCAGACCGGCGGTGAACAGATCCCGAATGGATACCGTCGCAATCGTGCCGACGATGATCAGCACGAGGCTCGGCGGAATCGTCTCGGCCATCGCGCCCGAGGTCGCGAGCAGCGCGATCATCTCGCTGCGCTTATAGCCGCGCCGTTCCATCTCCGGGAAGAGCACGGGCGCGACGGCGGCCATGTCGGCCGACTTCGAGCCGGATATCCCCGAGACGAGATACATCGCGGCGATCAGGACGACGTTGAGGCCGCCGCGGAAGTGGCCGACGAGGCTGGCGAGGGCGGCGACGAGGCGACGGGCGACGCCGGTGGCTTCGAGCAACAGACCCAAGAGCACGAACAACGGCACGGCGAGCAAGATGATGTTCGAGATGCCTTCGTTCATGCGGCCGACCGCAATGCTCAGCGGAATGCGCGTGGCGAAGAGCAGATAGCTGACCGCGCCGACGCCGAACGAAAACGAAATTGGAATCCCGATCGCGAGCGCTATGCCGACCACCAGCACGAAAAACAGCAAGAGATCGATATTGCCGAGCGATCCGATCGGATCGCGGGCCGCGTATCCGGCAAAGCTCAGCACGATCGCAACAGCAATCACGATGGCGACGCGGCGCAGATCGCGGTCGATGAGACGCAGGATTGCCAGCACGGCAATGAGGCCGAGGCCCACGGTGATTGCCGCAATCACGTACGCGCGCGGCAGCGAGAGTGCGGGCGTCAGATCGTTTGCCTCGCTGCGCATCAGCACCCCGCTCGCGGGAATCAGCAGCACGCAGAACCAGAGGATCGCAACGTCACTCGCGACCTCGAGCCACGCGCGCCCGGCGGGCGACGCGCGCCGCAGCAGCACCGTCAGCCGCATGTGCTCGTTGCGGCGATAAGCGACGACCGCGCCGAGCATCGTCATCCACAGGAATAGGATCGCGGCGAGTTCGTCGCCCCACGACAGCGCATCGTGCAGCACGTAGCGTGCGAGCACGCCGCCGGCGAGGATCGCGATCTCCGCAACGATGATGGCGGCCACCACCGGCTCGACGACGCGGCCGATCGCGCGTTCGCCCGCGAGGGTCCAGTCACTCCGCGGGAACGGCGCCTCCGTCCCCGCCGCAGCTTCGAGGATCGCGGAAACCGGAACGACCGTCGTCACGGCGAGTGTCGTCTAGCCGAGTTTCCCAGACGTCCGCTCGAGCAGCGACCACGCGGTCTCGCCGAACTCGGCGCGCCAGCGGCGATAGTACGGTTGGAGTTTTGCGCGCATGGCAACCGGATCGACCGTGTTGGTGGCCATTCCCTTGCGCCCGAGGTCGGCGATGATGCCCTGCGAGAGACCGACCATGTCCTTGCGCTGCGCGATGATCGCCGTCGTGAACTCGCGCGTCGCAATCGCTTGCAGATCGGGCGGCAGATCGTTCCAGGCCTGCGGATTCGCAGTCAACCAGAAGCCGCTCCACGCGTGGTTCGTGATCGCCAGATATTTCTGCACTTCGTAGAACTTGAAGCCCAGCATCGCGCTCGGTGAGATCTCGAGGCCGTCGACGAGTTTGGTTTGCAGGGAGACGTAGAGCGCGCTCAAGTCGATCGGCGTCGGCGAAGCGCCGAGCGTCTTGAAGAGATCGAGCATGATCTTCGAGGTCGCGACGCGGACTTTGAAATCGGCGAAGTCGGCGACCTTTGCAATCGCGTGCGTGGCCGAGCTGACTTGGCGGAAGTCGAGATCGAACGGGCGATAAACGATATGATAGCCGCCGGCCGCAAGCGATTTGATGACGAAGTCGCCGAGTGGTCCGTCCATCGCATGCTGCGCTTGAGCGTGATCGCGGAAAGCGAACGCCGTGCTGTCGATGCCCGCGAGCGGAACGCTCTCTTGCAAGTTGACCGCCGGAATTGCGGCCATCTGCACGGCGCCGGACCGGACTTCTTCCGCCGTCGCGGCGTCGGTGCCGAGTTGGCCGCTCGGAAACACTTGGATGTCGAGCCGTCCGCCGCTGGCGGCACGGATCGCGTCGGTTGCCGACGTCAGGTGCAAGTGCAAATTTTCCGTCGGCCGGGTCGAGTGACCGAGCTTATACGAAAATTGCGCGGCGCGTGCGGGACTGCGTACGAAAGCGACCCCCGCGAAAGCGGCAGCCGTGGCGGCGGTGAAGGCGCTGCGGGATAGAATGCGGCTCATCGGCTGGGCTCCGTGGCGGCGAGTTCGCGCGGACGGCGATCCATCTTCATCCGGCGTAAGAATTCCGGATCGTCGTCGAAGTCGACGCCGTCCGGCATGATGGCGGAATGCGAGCGGATGTCGTAGACGCTTCCATCGCGCGTAGCGGCGGGGATCGTACCCTCGTCGCGCAGCGCTTTGGCCGCGTTGATCGCAACGCGCCGCATCGCGATGATCGCCGTATCGCTCGTCCCGAGGCGCTCGAGCGTGCGGTCGGCAATTGCGCCGGCGCTCTCGATCACGGCCGAGTCTTGCGCGCGCGTGCCCGGTATGCCCGAATACGTCTCCGTCCTCTGTTTCTGCCGATCGATCATGTAGTCGTTATCCGCGTTGTAGATCGGCCGCATCGTTCCCGGAATGAGCGGGATGTACGGCGAGAGCGGGCCGCTGCCGAGCTGGTACATGTCCTCGGCCGTCAAAGGCGTCTCGGGCCGATAGCTGACGCCGATGCCCCACGTATGCTCGTCGTCGGCCGGTACCCACATGCGCATATTGATAAAGCGTCCGATCTCCGGCGCGATCATCGTGTAAAACGGCATGAGGAAATGGTTGACGCGCCAGAGACTCGTACCGCCGGCCGCATCGCGGCGCGCGCCGAGCGCCACGCCGTAGGGCGTCTCATCGACTTTCCAGCTCGGCGCGGTGTCGTTGCGCATCGAGCTGCCCCAGATCGACGTGGCGTGGTATTCTTCTTTGGGGTGCAGCACCTGATGCAGCGCGCTCACGTGCGACGAGTCGATCTCGCCCTCGACGCACTGCGCGTAATTGCACTCTTGCTGCCAGCGTGAAAAGTAGCGGTTCTCGCGCGGCACGCCGGTCCACTCGAATTGCGGCAGCACGGCCGACGACGGATCGGGCCCCATGAACGTCCAGAGCATGCCGCCGTGCGCGCGCACCGGATACGCCGTGATCGAGACGCGGCTCTTGAAATCGCTCGCCGCCGGCTCCGACGGCAAATCGACGCATTTTCCATCGATGTCGTATTTCCAGCCGTGATAGATGCAGCGGATGCCGCACCCCTCGTTACGGCCGTAGAACAGACTGGCGCGGCGATGCGCGCAGTTCTCGGCGATCAAGCCGAACTTGCCCTCGGTGTTGCAAAAGGCGAGCAACGACTCGCCGAGCAGCTTGACGCGCACGGGCGCACCGTCGGGCTCGACTTCGCTATCGATGAGGAACGGAATCCAAAACTGCCGCATCAGGTCGCCCATCGGCGTGCCGCGCGAAACGCGCGTCAGGATCTCGTTATCTTCCGCCTTTAGCATCGCTCTGGCGTCTTACGGCCGTGGAGGAACCTTCCTGCGCGGCGCGCCCTGCAAGCCGGCCGAAGACCGCGGCCGACACGAGTCCCGAGCCGCCGGGGTAGTTGAAGTAAAAGAGGCCGCCGACCATCTCGCCCGCTGCGTAAAGTCCCGGAATCGCCGCGCCTTCGATATCGATGACGCGCGTGCGCGCATCGATGCGCACGCCGCCGAACGTAAACGTGATGCCGAACGAGACCGGATGGGCTTCGAACGGCGGCCGTTCGATGCGCAGCGCCCAATTCGATTTTGGAATCGCTAGCCCGACGGTGCCGCGTCCGTCCTTGCGGCTCGGATCGTGCGGCACGTCGTCGCGCACCGCGGCGTTGTAGGCCTTGACCGTTTCGAGGAACGCGTTGCCGGCGACCCCGGTCAAACGCTCGGCCAACGCTTCGATTGTATCGGCGCGAATCGGAGCGACGCTCGGATCGCGATAGTCGTCGCTGAGCAGCGGTACGGTTTGCGCATCGAAGATCTGCCACGCCACCGATCCCGGCTGCTCCATCACGGCGCGGCCGTACTTGGCGTAGGTCAGCGCGCGCAAATCTGCGCCCTCATCGACGAAGCGCCGGCCGGCCGCGTTGATGAAAATGCCGTGCATGAAATCATCGCGCTTGAACTTTTCGGCGATCGTTACGTCACCATAGGCCGGCGCATGGCGCGCCCAGCTCGCGGCATGACAGCCGGACCATTGGCCATACGGCTGCGCGCCCGCCTCGAGCGCCATGCGCAACCCATCACCCGTGTTGAAGCGAGTGCCGCGAACGGTCGCAAGATCCCAGCCCGGGCCGAGATAGCGCGTGCGCCACTCGACGTCCGATTCGAAGCCGCCGCTCGCCAGCACCACGGAACGCGCCTCAATATCGCGCGCTGCGCCGTCGCTCGTGCGTACGCTCGCGCCACACACGCCGCGTCCCTCGCGCAGTAACGCGATCGCGCGCGCGCCATAGCTCACAAGAACGCCGCGTTGCTCGAGCGAGTCGTAGAGCGCATCGATCAGGCCCGGGCCCAAACCGCGTGCCTCGACGGCGCTGCCGCCGTAGAACGTAACGTGACCGTCGACCGGCGGCGCTTGCGCCGACCACAACGGATCGTACGCCACGCCGCTCGCCATGAGCCAGCACAGCACCTCGAAACTCTCATCGACGACGAGGCGGCTCAACATCGGATCGGCCCGCCCTTCGGTCACCCGCCCGATGTCGGCGAAATAGCGTTCGGCCGGATAGGCGCCGAAGTCGGTCTTCGCGATCGTCGCGGCGTCCAGATCGGGGAGCAAGCGCCGGATATCGTCGATGCCGCGGTACACCGCGCGCAGCGCGCCGTTCGAAAAGCGCGTGTTCCCGCCGCGCTCGGCACGCGGCGCACGCTCGAGTAAGCGCACGGAAGCGCCGGCCTCGTTGGCCGCGATCGCGGCGGAAAGCCCCGCAATCCCGCCGCCCACGACGAGGACGTCGATAGGTCCCTCGGTCATCGCCGGCGCCACGGCATCAGGCGGTGCTCGATCTCTTGCAAGATGGCGGTCGACGCGACGCCCAGCACGCCGATCAAGACGATGCCGACGAACATACGATCGACTTGCAAGATCTGCCACGACGTCCAGATCAGCTGGCCGATGCCGCTGTCGGCCGAAACGAATTCCGCCGCAACGATCACCAGAAACGACGTGCCGAGCGCGAGCCGCAGACCGGCGAAGATTTGCGGCAGCGCGCCGAAAAAGATCACTTCGCGAAACATCATGCTCGCACCGGCGCCGAAATTCTTCGCGGCATCCACATAGATGTTCTCGATGTTGGCCGCACCGGCGTACGTGCTGATCAGCACCGGGAAGAACGTTGCGATTGCCACCAGCACGACCTTCGACATCTCGCCGATACCGAACGCGAGCAAGAGCAGCGGCATCAACGCGATCTTTGGAATCGGATAGATCGCCGCAACCAACGGGTCGAGGACGTAGCGCAGCGGCTTGAACATCGCCATCAAGAGGCCGACCGCGACGCCGGGGATCACGCCCAGCGCGTAGCCCGCACCGACGCGAAAGAGCGTGATCGAGACGTTCTTCCACAATTCGCCCGACTGCGCGAGGTCGAAGAAGCGCACGACGACGGCGCTCGGCGGCGGCACGAAGCGAGCGTCGAGCCAACCGAGCCGCACGACGGCTTCCCACACCAGCAAGAACACGACCGGTGAGGCGATCTCGAGAATCCGCTGGCGACGGCGCTCGGCGCGCGGACTCTTCATACGCCCTCGTGCTCGCGCCGCGCCTGCAGCACTTCCGCTTCCAACACGTTCCACATCCGCAGCTTCAATTCGCCGAACATTGGAGTCGCGCTCACTTCGATCGTATCGCGCGGCCGCGGAAAGGGCACGATGACCTCATCCTTGATGCGCGCCGGTTGCGCCGTCAGCACGACGGCGCGGTCGCCGAGCATGAGCGCTTCTTCGAGCGAATGCGTGATGTAAATGACGGTCGTGCCGGTTTGCTCGCAGATATTGGCGAGTTCGGCCTGCAGGATCGCCCGGTTCTGCGCGTCGAGCGAGGCGAACGGCTCGTCCATCAGCAGCACGGCCGGATCCGTTACCAAAGCGCGTGCGATCGCGGCGCGCTGCTTCATCCCGCCCGAAATCTGACTTGGATAGTGGTCGCGAAAGCGCGAGAGGCCGACGAGCCGGAGCGCTTCATCGACGCGCGCCGTATACTGGGCGCGAGCCATGCCGCGCGCGCGTAAGCCGAACGCGATGTTATCGCCGACGGTTTTCCACGGAAAGATGCTCGCTTCTTGGAACACCATCGCGTTACGCACGCCGCCCTCGGCTGCATCGATGCGCACTTCGCCCGAGTCCGGTTCCTCTAATCCCGCCAAGATGCGAAGCAGCGTCGACTTGCCGCAGCCCGATGGTCCGACGAAACACACGAACTCACCGGGGGCGATCGAAATGCTCAGATCGTCGATCGCGACGACGGAGTTCTTGCCCGACTCAAACGTCTTACGAAGGTGAACGATCTCGATCGCCGCGCCGCGGCGCGCGGCTACCGGCATCCGGGCTGATGGTCGTCGTGCGCGAGCCGGAACGGTCCGACGCTCGCGCGCGCTTGCGCGACCCATGCCGGCGGCGCCAACTCCGATTCAGCCACCGGCGCGTTGACGAGTTTTTCTTTCACGTAGAAGTCTTGGATGTCCATGATGCTCGGCATTGGAATGCGGCCGTCGACATCCATCGACGTCCAATCGATGCGCTCGATCAGCGCCGTATCCGATACGTTCGAATACTTGGCCAAAATGCGCACGACGTCGGCCCGGTTCGCACCGTGATGAAACGCTTCGCAGTAATACCGCGTGGCTCGTATCGTCGCCGCGACGAACGCCTTCGCCGCGTCCGGATGCGCGGCGGCCCAGTCGCGGTTCATTTCGAGCACCGACGCCGCCATCGGGCGCGGCGTGATGTACTTATCGGTATTGAGAAATCGAAAGGCGATGCCCTTATCGGCGGTCGCGTCCTGCAGCGGCGACACCATCAGGGCCAGATCGATCGCTCCGGTTGCAAGCGCGGCCGGCTGCTCCGAGAACGGCAGAAATTTCACCTGAACGTCGGCCAGCGTCATCCCGGCACCCTGCAACGTTTTGAGCAATTCGTAGGACAGGTCCGTCCCGGTTTGATCGATCGCGATGATCTTGCCTTTGAGATCGGCCGGCGTCTTGAGCAGGCCGCGTAAGGCCATGCGCGCCATCAGATAGTGGTTGATCGGCGTGACGGCGCGCGAGAGCACGAGTGCGACGGGCAGCTTGCGCGCGAACGAGTTGAAGAAGCCGGCGGTCACGGCTCCGCCGACGAGTTGCAGCCGGTTCGTCGAGAGCAACGCCGCCTGATCGGCAGGCGAGCCGGCGTTGGTCAACTGCACGTCGAGACCGGCCGCTTCGTAGTAGCCTTTGTCTTTGGCGATGTAGAGCGGCGCGCCGGTGAGCGAGGGAATGTTGCCGATCACGACCGGGATCAGATCGGCCGCACGCGCGTTCGGCGCCGGCGCGATGCCGAGCGCAAGGATCGTCAGAAAAACGAGGGCTCGCATCGCTATTCGCATCCCGGGGTGCATACCGTCGCTGGCGCGGGAATCCTGTCCGCTCAGAGCCCGGCGTCTTGCAGCCAAGGCTGCTCGCGGCGCGTCTTCGCTTCCCATGCCTCGATTGCCGCGGCCCGGCGTAACGTGAGCGCGATCAAGTCCGTGCCTTCGAGCAACGCCAGCCGATCCGCAGCATCGATCGTAAACGCATACCGGCGGCCGTTTGGTGCGGCGACGTGCGGATCGCGCAGGTCGACGGTAAACGCCCCCGCGCCGCCCACCGCGACGACGTCGTCTTCAAATGCCGCGCGCTCCGCCGGATCGAGCACGATCGGCAGCACGCCGTTGCGCAGCGCGTTCTCGCGGTACGTCTCGGCAAAGCTGCGCGCGACGATCGCGCGAATGCCGAAGGCCGTTAAGGCCCAGACCGCGCTCTCGCGCGCGCTGCCGCAACCGAACTGCGCGCCCGTCACGAGGATGCTCGCATTGCGGTAGGGTGCGCGGTTGAATACGCAGTCCGGATCTTCGCTGCCGTCGGGCAAACGGCGCTTGCGCGCGAAGAACAGCGCGGCATAATCGGGTTCGAGCAGGCGCGAGCGATCCGACACCGGCGCGATCGCATCGGTATCGATATCGTCGATCAGCAACGGCGCGGCGACGCCGGTAAACGTGCGAAACGGTTCCATCGCTACGTTTTGCGAACGTCGGCGAAGCGGCCGGCAAGGGCGGAAGCGACGGCGGTGCGCGGACTCACCAAATGCGTGCGCACGCCGCGGCCTTGGCGGTCTTCGAAGTTCCGATTGCTCGTCGATGCGCAGCGCTCGCCCGGCAAGCCCGAGTCGGTGCTTCCCGCCGAGCACATCGAACATCCCGCTTCGTGCCACTCAAAGCCGGCGGCGCGAAAGATCGCATCGAACCCCAGCGCTTCCGCCGCGCGTTTGACTGCCGTCGAGCCCGGCACGACGATCGCGCGTACGCCCGCCGCCACGCGCCCTCCGCGCACCTGACCGGCCGCGGCACGCAGATCGTCGAGCCGGGCGTTGGTGCACGAACCGATGAAGACGCGTTCCAGCGGACGGCCGGCGAGCGAGTCACCGGGCGCGAGCTGCATGTAGATCAGTGCGCGTTCGAGCGCGGGCCGCCGCGCCGGATCGGCGCGCGCCGGATCGGGCACGGTCCCCGTAATCGGAATGACCATGCTCGGATCGGTCCCCCACGTGATCTGCGGTTCGATCGCATCGCACGATACGTCGAGCGTCCGGTCGAACGACGCATCATCGTCACTGCGCAGCGTTTGCCAACGCAGCCGCGCCGCTGCGAGCGCGTCGCCGTCGAGCCGCCACGGGCACGTCTCGAGCCACGCCAAGGTCGTCGCGTCGGGCGCGATGATGGCGCTGCGCGCGCCCATCTCGATCGCCATGTTGCACAGCGTGAAGCGCTGCTCCATCGGCATGGCCTCGACGACCGCGCCGGCATACTCGACGATGAACCCGCGGGCGCCGTGGATACCCAACTCGCCGATGAGCGAGAGCACGACATCTTTCGCATCCACACCGTGCTGCAGCGTGCCGTCGAGCCGGACGCGCATCGTGCGCGGTTTCTCGAGTGCGACCGTTTGAGTCGCCAGCACGTGCGCGAGATCCGTCGTTCCGCAGCCGAAGGCTAAGGCGCCGAGCGCGCCCACGGTGCTCGCATGACTGTCGGAACACACGTGCGTTGCGCCGGGCAGCACGAGCCCAAGCTCCGGCGCGACGACGTGCGAGATGCCTTGCTCGGCAGAGCCGATATCAAAAAAACGAAAGGCGTGGCGGGCGGCGCCGGCTCGCACGGCCGAGGCGATCGCCGCAACGGCCGGCGTGAGCACTTCATCCCGGCCGGGTTGCGTTCCGATCGTGTGATCGATCGTTGCGAAGGCCAGATCCGGCCGGCGCATCGGCCGTCCGCTCGTCTCGAGCAAGCGAATCGCATCCGGCGCGCGAACCTCATCCATGACGACGCGATCCGCATAGATCAGATCGCGTCCGTCGTCACGCTGACCGACAAGGTGATCGGCCCAGATCTTGTCGACCAGCGTGCGGCCGGCCGAACCTATTCGGGCCAACCTTCGAGCAGATCGACCGGGTCGCCGTACTTCGCGGCGAAGTCGCGTACGGGTTCGTCGCGCAGCGCGTCGAGAAACCCATCGGTCACGAGCGGTACGTCGCCGACGACCACGGTACTGTCAAAGGTGACGAGATCCATGTGGATCGGCGGCTCTTCCCAATTCGGCAGCATGCGGCGAATGTAGCGGCTCGGTCCCGCGAGGTCGATGCCGAAATGCAGCGCACCCGGCGAATTCGATCCGGCCGGATAGAGCGTGTGCCGCGGCGCCTTCGGGTTGAAACCACAACCGAGTTCGACCAGCCGCCCGCCGAGGAGCATCTCGCGCAGGTCGGCGGCATCGGAGGATTCGCCGGTGACTTCAACGATCGCGTCGTCCTGCCAGCGCACGCCGATGCGTTCCGCGAACGGTCGCGGAAAGCCGACCGCCCATTGCGGATAGATCGTACCGTTGAGCGGCATCACGGCCCGGTCGCGATCGATCTTCAGCGCCGTGCGCTCGTAGATGTTCGGGCCGTGCGTCGAGAGATAGTGAACGTAGGCGCCGGGCTTGTCCGCCACCAGCTCGCCTTTCCAGCGATTCGTGCTCATGAGCTGCTCGGCCCATTCGGGCGTTACGTCGTACTTCCAATTCGAGCCACGGCGATCGGTGATCACGAGCGGACCCTTCTTCGCACCGCGCAAATAGCGCGCGCGAGTCGCGCGTACGATCTCGCTGATGACCTCGATCGGAAACCGCGCTTGCGGCGTATCGAGCAGATCGAGATCGCGGAAGTAGGTGATCTTCACCCAGCGCTGACCGCGCTCGCGGCGCAGCATCTGTGCGTGCGGATCGGAGACGGAACAGAACCACGTCGAGACGACGAACGTCGCCGGGTCGAGGATCGCCTTGATGTCGTCGGGGATCTCGGTCTGCTGCGTCGACGGATAGACGATCGCCGTCGGCTTCGGACCGCGGGCTCGCGAGAAGCCGTCGATCGCGTTGATCACGCGCGGGTCGATCAGCCGGTCGAGCAGCAGCACCACTTTGTCGTCGTTGTGGATGTCGAACATCTTGGCGAAGTTGTCGAGTGCGCCGAAGAAGTTCAGCGTCTTGAGCGCATCGTTGCTCTCGCCCACCGGCATGGCGCGTCCCACGCGTTCCATGTAGTTGCGCGCTCCGATGTCGATGCCGGTGCTGATCTCAACGGGCCGATCGTAGGTGCTCATGTTGGTTCCTCTGCGCTACTTACGCGCTGCCGTGATGTATTGGTTGTCGACGACTTTGGAGATCGGGACCGGGTTCTTCACCAGATCCAGCGACACCCAGAACTTCTGCACTTTTTCAAGTTCGTCCGAGTTGACCGATCCGTTCTGGCCGTAATACGGAATCGCGCCCATCTGGCGGATGATGTCGGGCGGGATCTCCGTCCACTTCGCGATCGTGGCGACCAAGTCGGGCGTGAGTTTGCCCTTCGCTTTACCGACGTCGGCGACGCCGCGCAAATAGGCGCGCAAGAACCGCACGACCGCATCCGGGTGATCTTTCGCGTACTGTGAAGAGACGCCGAAGTAGGCTTCCTGGTAGCCGGGCATGATGTCGTGAAACGACAGCCATTTCTGACCGTAGCCTTGCTGCTGGATCGCCGTCGCCGTCGGCTCGGTCGTCCCTTGCACGTCGACCGCTCCGTTGCGCAGCGCGGCGAGCTGATCGGGCGTCGCCGACTCTTTGGTCGAGAACTTCACGTCGTTCGTCGTCAGACCGCCGGCAGCCAGCGCCTCGAGCGTCAACAGCGCGATCGGCGATCCGGGGAACGCACCGTCGACGGCGTGACCGGCCATATCCGCCGGCTTCTTGATCTTGCCGACGAGGTCTTTACGGACCATGAGCACCGAACCGTCGAGGTACCCCGGATGCGCTTCGTCGATCGACGCGATGACGTGCGCATCGAAACCTTGCTCGTACTGATTGAAGAGCGCCGGTCCGGGAACGACGACGGACACATCGAGATCGCCGCGAGCCAGCATCGGCAGCTGCGAATTGGCCGAAGTCGTGTACTTGCTCACCTGCAGGTCGATGCCGGCGTCGTGGAAGTAGCCCTTATCCACGGCGATAAAAAACGCGACGTACGTGATGAAGTGCGGATTGATGGAAATGCGCAGCGGCGTGAGCGCCGTTTGCGCCGAGCTTGGTCCCGGATCGGCCAGCATTGCAATGGCAACTGCCGTTGCGAGCGCGAACGCACGCGGCTTGAAGTTCACAGGCGGCCTCCGAGGGCGAGCTTCCGTTAGAAGAACAACCGTATGCGCGCCTTCCGGGCAGTTCCTTCTTCCGTCCTTACGCCACGGCGACACGCGAGCGCCACGCACGCTCGTTCGTTTCCAACGCGCCGGCGAGGCGGCGGGCGAGATCGTTCACGCTTGCCCGCGCGATGTGGCGTCCGATGAGGTTGTCGAACAGGCCGCCCAGCGCGCCGAGCGGCGCCCGGTACGTTCCCTCCACCAGCACATCGGTGCCCGTTCCGGCGATGCGAAAGCGGAGCGTGCCGCGAAAATCGGGCAGCAGCGGCGTACCGGCATTCCAGCGCATCCGTATTTCATCGTGCGGCCGGCCCGCTTCGGCAACGTCGGCGTGCACGCCGAACGTTACCGCCACGCGCCGATGCAAGAGCGCCGGTAAGAAACCGACCGGCACATGAATCTCCGCTTCGTTCGTGCCGGCTTCGGCGCGCCGGAGATACTCCACCGCGTATTCTTGCGCGCTTGAAAATGGACACGCGGCATGGGCTTGCACCGAGACCGCGCGCATATCGCTCACGCTGCGTGTACCACCGGCGGAACGTGTGTTTCCGGTGCCGGGACCGTATTTTTCCACGGCGTTCCGAGGCGTTGCAGCACAAAACGGTCGAGGCCCCACCATCCCGCGGTCTTCCATGCCAATACCAGCAGCGAACCGAAGGCGAAGAGAATCGGATTTACGCTGACGGTTCCGGCGAGCAGGTAACTCGCGTTCATCGTCGTTCCGAAGAACGCGGCGATGCCGGTGAACAAGCCGAGGATAAGCGCAAGGCCGACGGCGATCTCGCCGAACGTCACGGCATAGCTCCAAAAGACGGTGTGCGGCAGCACGATCGCGCTGAGAAACCAGGCGTACCAGCCTTGCACGTCGGGAAACGCACCCTGTGTTTTGGTGAGGGCCTTCGTGATCCACATCGTGAGAAACGAGCCGGCGTGCGAGCCGATCCATGCGGGGGTCTGTGCCTTTTCGATGCCTTCGCTGAGCCACTGCCAGCCGACGTACACCCGCAGGATGAGCCAGATCCATGCCCAGCGGACGTCGCCAAAGAGTGCGCGTGCTAGCGGCGGATCTTCGATTCTTTGCATTTCCATGGCCGGATCGTACGCCGGGCTCGCGAAGGCCCTGTGAACGCCGCTGTTCTTTTGTTCTTCTCAGTCTTGCGGCACAGTCGGGGCATGACAACCGCGATTGCGTCCAGCCCCTTCACGTCGATACTCGTACCATACGACGGATCGGAGCCGTCGCAGGCGGCACTCGCCCAAGCGCTGGCGCTCGTCGAGCCTGGCGCCCGCCTGGTTATCGTGAGCGTCGTCGATGAGACGCCGCTCATTTCCGAGGCCGGCGGCGCGATGGTCGCATACGATCCGACCACGCTCTTCGAGGCGCTCGATGCCGAGGGCCGAGCCCGCATCACCGACGCGATGACCCGCTGCACGGCGGCGCCGGTCGCGCCGATAACCGAGCTGGTGCACGATCAGCCCGTGCCCGCGATTTTGGCCACCGCAAAAAAATACGGCAGCAACCTGATCATCATGGGAACGCATGCGCGCACCGGCGTCGCGCGCCTGTTCCTCGGCAGCACCACCGAAGGCGTTCTGCGCTGGAGCGACGTCCCCGTCCTCACCATTCGCGCTAGCGACGCGGTCAGCGCGCATCCCTTTGCCACCGCGCTCGTCGGAATCGCCGACTCCGAAGCCTCTGACGCCGCGGTCGAACTCGCGGCAAAACTCGTGCCTGCCTACCAGACGCACATCGTCGAGCTTCACGTCGACCGGGGCAATCCCGCCGACGGCTTGATCGCTGCAGCGCACGCGGCCCGGGCAACGGTCATGGTCGTCGGCAGTCACGGGCAGCGCGGTCTGCGCGGCTTTTTCCTCGGCAGCGTCGCGGAGGGCGTCGTGCGAGCGAGCGATGTTCCCGTGCTCGTGGTCCGCGACCGGAACGAATAGCGATCTTAGGGGACGACCAATTTATAGCCTACACCGTAGACCGTTACGATATAGCGCGGGTGCTGCGCGTCGACCTCAATTTTCGCGCGCAGATTCGCCACGTGGCGGTCGAGCGTCCGGTCGAACACCTCGCCGCCGTCGCTCGAGATTTTTTCGATCAAATGGTCGCGGGTGAACACTTGGCCGGGATGATCGAGAAAAATTCCGAGCAGCCGGTATTCCGTCGGCGTCACTTTGATCTGCTCGCCGCGCCGCGTGACTTCGTGGGCCGTGCGGTCGATCGTTATATCGCCGACGCTGCACACTTCGTGCTGCGCCTTCCGCGGCGTCTCAAGGACGGCGGACGGACGCTCGCGGCGGCGCAGAATGGTCTTCACCCGCGCGACGACTTCGCGCGGGCTATAGGGCTTGGTAACGTAATCGTCGGCCCCGAGCTCGAGTCCGACGACACGGTCGACTTCGCCGGAACGCGATGTCAGCATGATGACCGGCAGATCGAACTGCGCACGGATTTCGCGGAACGCTTCCAAGCCGGAAAGACGCGGCAACGTTAGATCGAGCAGCATGAGATCCGGCCGCTCCTCGAGCGCGATGTCGACGGCCGTTCGGCCGTCGGCCGCCTGCAGCACGATGAAGCCCTCATCACGCAAATAGGCCTCGAGCACTTCAACCAGGGCCGGTTCGTCGTCAACGACCAGGATCGTCGTCTTCCGCTCCACGGCGTTCTCTACTACAACAACGATATCGAACCATCGGCACCGACACTCGAAATGGCACGCCGCTCGGTTCCCGGCAGCTTCACGGCGAACTGCGCGCCGGCGCCCGGTGCGCTCATGACGTCGATCGAGCCCCCGTGCTCTTCGGCAAACCGTTTTGCCAGAGCCAATCCGAGCCCGCTGCCGGAGGTTCCGCCCGACGCCTCGCCCCGATAGCCGGCGTCGAAGATCCGCTTGCGGTCGGCTTCGGTGATGCCCGGACCGGTGTCGGTGACCGTCAGCACCAGCGTGCCGTCGGCCGGCCGGCAATCGACTTCGATCCGCCCCCCGGCCGGCGTGTAGCGGATGGCATTGGAAACCACGTTGTTCACGATTTCCGCCACGCGCGTCGGATCGCCGCCGAACCGCCGGCACGCCTCGCCGGTGCTCTCGCACTGGTGGACCTCGAACGTGACGCCGTGCTGTTGCGCCGACGCTTCGAGCGCGAGGACTTCGTTCGTGATGACGCTGCAGACGTCCATCGGCTTCATGCTCGCCACCAGCGTCGCGGCGGCCATACCGTGGGGCAACTGGCCGAGTAACACATCAACTTCGGCAAGCGCTTGCAGTACGGCTTCGAGCCGCGCCGGCGACGGCTCGAACACGCCGTCGCGAAACGCCTCGACATTGGCAACGGCAACAGCGAGATGATTCTTCACCTCGTGGATCATGTTGTTCATGAAGACACCTGAATGTGAACGTACCCACAAATGTCTTATTGCAACGTTCACCGCCCAACCGCGGGGACGTCCTTCACCCAGCCTTCACACGCGCATGAAATAACAGATGCAAGATACGCACTTCGCAAGGACATTGCATCATGGTTACCCTTCCGATCCCCACACCGACCAGCCCGCCCGCGACCGCCAAACGGAAAACGATGAAAGCGCTGGTCTATCTCGGACCGGGGAAAAAAGCGCTGCAAGAGTGCCCGATGCCGGAGCTCCGCGCGACGACCGACGCGATCGTTCGCGTGGTCAAAACGACGATTTGCGGCAGCGATCTCCACATCCTCAAGGGCGACGTTCCGACGTGCGTTCCCGGTCGCATCCTCGGCCACGAAGGCGTCGGCACAGTGCAAGAAATCGGTACGGGCGTCACCCAGTTCAAGGTCGGCGACCGCGTCGTGATCTCGTGCATCTCGTCGTGCGGCAAATGTGAAAACTGTCGCAAGGGGATGTACTCGCATTGCTCGACCGGCGGTTGGATCCTCGGCAACGAGATCGACGGAACGCAAGCCGAATACGTGCGCATCCCGCACGCCGATACGAGTCTCTATGCAATTCCGGCCGGAGCCGATGAGGAAGCGCTCGTGATGCTCAGCGACATCCTCCCCACCGGCTTCGAGTGCGGCGTTCTCAACGGCAAGGTCCAACCCGGCGCGACCGTCGCGATCGTCGGCGCAGGTCCCGTCGGTCTTGCCGCTCTGCTTACCGCACAATTTTATTCGCCGGCGCAAATCATCTCGATCGATTTGGACGATAGCCGGCTCGCCGTCGCCAAGCGCTTCGGGGCGACCGATACGATCAACAGCAGCGACGGCAACGCGGCTGCGAAACTCATGGCGCTGACGGGCGATCGCGGCGTCGACACGGCGATCGAAGCCGTCGGCGTTCCGGATACGTTCCTGCTCTGTCAGGATATCGTTGCCGCGGGCGGCACGATCGCCAACATCGGCGTCCACGGCGTCAAGGTCGACCTGCACCTCGAACGGTTATGGTCGCAAAATATTACGCTGACGACGCGGCTCGTCGATACGGCGGCCACCCCGATGCTGCTCAAGGCCGTGCAAGCGAAAAAAGTCGACCCGAGCCAACTCGTCACGCACCATTTCAGCCTCGCGCAAGTCGAGGACGCCTACGACACCTTCGGACACGCCGCAAAAACGCAAGCGCTCAAGGTGATTATCGAGGCGTAGGCTGTACGCGCGTATCGACATACGGCGTCGCCGGCTCGCGCCAAGGCGGGATGGCGGCCGGCGCGAGAACGCCGGCCGGGCCGAGCGATTTGATAAACTGATAGATCGCGCGCAGATCGGCATCGGGCACTGCGCGCAGATCTTGCCAGATCATCGGCGGATGGCCGGCCCGCGTGTGCACGGCCTGCAGCCACTGCGATTCGGGCATCGTTTGAAACTCGAGCCGGACGTTGGTTGGATAGCTCGTGCCCGACGCGCTGCGAAAGCCGACCGAGGAGCCGGTCATCCAGCGCGCAACCGGGACGTTACCGTCAGCCTCACGCCAACCCGCGGTATGGCAGTCGTTGCACGTCCCGAACACGACGAGCGCCCGTCCGCGCGCGAGCGTGGCGGCGGACGGAGCGGCCGAGGCCGAAACGCCGCTGAACAGCACGATCGCGGCAGCAGTTGCTGCGACGAGCCGAACGATCGACATCCTCACACGCTCAAAGATCCTTTGGAAATGTCGGCAATCGACTTCACTCCGGCCAGACGCATCGTCATCTTCAATTCGCCGTTGAGGTGCTCGAGCATTCCTTGCACGCCCATCCAGCCGCCGAGCGATAGCGCGTAGAGCACCGGACGGCCGAGCGCGACGACGTTCGCGCCCATCGCGAGCGCTTTGAAGACGTCCTGACCGCGGCGAATGCCTCCGTCGACGATAATCGGGATCCGTCCGCCGACCGCTTCGGCAATCTTCGGCAGCACGGTGAACGATGCCGGCATGTCGTCGAGTTGACGGCCGCCGTGGTTGGAAACTTGAATGCCCGCGACGCCGTGTTTGATCGCCTCCGTCGCGAGGACCGGCGAGAGCACGCCCTTGATGAACACCGGCATTCCGGTGGTTTCGCGCACGAAGGCGATATCGTCCCAGCCTAGGTTTTCTTTGAACGGCGAGCGGCCGTAGCCACCGGCCGTGCCGGGGAAGTTGGCGTTGGGCAGCGGCGAGTGAAACTTGTTGCGGGTATCCGTTTCGCGATTCGACGACACGGTTGCATCGATGGTCACCGTGATCGCTTTGTAGCCGGCCGCTTTCGCGCGCAGCAGCACGTCGCGCGCCACGCCGCGATCCTGCGGAATGTAGATCTGGAAGAACTTCGGGTTATTGCCGGCCTTCATCGTGTCTTCGAGCGTCACGTTCGACTGCGAGGGCGCGATCATCAGCGTGCCTGCCGCCGCCGCTCCCCGTGCCGAACCGGCTTCGGCCGACGCATGCGCCAAACCGTGGCCGCCCATCACCGAGACGATGATCGGCATCGAGAGCTTGTTGCCGAGCAGCGTCGTGGTCGTATCGGCCGAATCCAAACCGCTGAGGTAGTGCGGGACGATCGTAACCCGCTTGTACGCGGCTTCGTTTTCGTGTTTCGTCCACTCATCGCCGGCCGCGCTGACGATGTAGCCGAAGCCGCCGTTCGGGATGACCTTTTGCGCGCGGCCCTCGAGTTCGCGCAGGTTGATGATCTCGATGACCCGGACGTCGGTCGGCGCGGCGTAACTGCCGAAGTTCTGCAACGGCGGTCCGGTGTCGTCGGCGGCCGCCGCAATCGACGGTTTGAGCAGGCCGGCACTCCCGGTCAGCGATACGGCCACCGCGGTGGACGTGAGAAAGTCGCGACGATTACTGGCCATGCGGAGACTCCCTATGCGGTGATAAGCAATTCTTTCAAGCGGGGGTAGACATCGCGCGCGAAGGACGTCATGCCGCGCACGGTTTCGTCGTGTTCGAGAAATCCGGCTTGTCCCATCATGAGCAAGTGGCCGTAGCCGCCGACGTGCGCGTGATGCTTCGCGATCTGCCGATAGACCGTATCGGGGTTTCCGGCAAACACGATGCCGGTTTCGATCAACTGCTCGAGCGTCGATGAGCGGTCGAACGCGGTCGAGGCACCGCGCAACAGCGAGGCCGCCGCTTTGAGCGACGCATAGCCCGGCGGGTTCTTCCATTGCGGGGCGACTTTGTTCGCACTCAGATACCAGAGCAGTTTGCGCGCGCCTGCGAAGCCGGCTTCGTCAGTGTCACCCGTGTACACGAGCGCTGCGTACGCGAGCCGGTCTTCAGTCGTCGTCTGCCCGGTTTCGGTGCGCCGGTCGCGATACGTATCGAAGATCGCCTTCGTCTGATCGAAGCCGGTCAAAAACGTCGCGGCCACGTGTCCGAAATCGGCGACCTTGGCGACTTGCGACGTGCTCGTTGCCGTGATCCAGACCGGGGGTCGCGGCTGTTGATACGGCCGCGGCCAAATGTTCACCTGACGGTAATTGAAGTAGCGGCCTTCCCAATTGAACGGGCCATCGTGCGTCGTCCACGCTTTGAGAATCAAGTCGTGTGCTTCCCACAGGCGATCGGCCGTGCGCACGGGATTGCTGTTCGCCGGCGAGATCTCGTAGGGTACGCCCCGCACGAAGCCCACTTCCAAGCGGCCGCGTGAGTAGTTATCGACCATCGCCATCTCTTCGGCCACGCGCACCGGATCGCGCCGGTTACCGATTGGATTGCCGAGCACGAGAATGCGCGCTTTCTTCGTGATGCGCGAGAGCGCGCCGAGCACGACCGCCGCCGAGGGGTTCAGGTTCGTCGCCGTCTGATGATGTTCGTTGAGCATCAAGTCGAGACCCAGATCTTCGGCTTGCTGCCATTCATCGAGATAGCGGTGATAGAGTTCCGCGCCGATTTTTGGATCGAAGTTGCGATTCGGAAGCGTCACCCGGATCGAATCGTAGGTTTCGGGATCGGGCAGATACGGATAAGCGTTTTCGCTGAAATACCAAGCGCGCAATCTCGTGCTCCTAGCGTTTGCTGAGAAAGGCGGCGACGAGTTTGACGAACTCATCGGGTTGCTCCACCTGCGGAACGTGCCCGGCCTTGAGGATGACGGTGAAATGCGATCCCGGTACGCGTTCGGAGAACGCCTGACCGTAGGCAGGCGTTACCAGCCCGTCGCTCTCGCCCCAAATGAACAGCACCGGCACCCGGATGCGATGCAAACGCCGCGGCAGCTTCGGATTGTGCGCGTACGGCTCCCACAGGTAGAGCGCGGAGGCTTCGCGGTTACGCGCGACGATCTCCATCGCCTCATCGGAGAGCCCGGAGAGATCGGGCGCCTTGCTTAGATCGTAAAAGACCAGCTTTTGCAGATCCGCCGGCGCCGTTGCGAAGATATCGGCGATGTCGCGGGTGTTGCGATCGCTCACCTTGATGCCGACCGCATCGACGAGGATCAGCCGCGCGATCCGCGCCGTCGACTTCACCGCGATTTCGGCGGCGAGCCAACCACCCATCGAGTGCCCGATCACCGTCACATCGCGCAGGTCGAGCTCTTCGAGCAGATCGAGATAGACATAGGCGAGATCGTCGATGCTGTCCATCCAGTCGGGCAGCACCGCGCGGCCGAAGCCCGGATGTGTCGGCGCGATCACCCGGCCGTGCTCGGCCAGCAGCTTGAGAAACGGTGCGTCGGGCACGGGGCCCCCAGCGCCGTGCAAGTAGAGGATCGGAGGGCCCTGCCCGAGCTCCACATAGGACACCGGAACCTGACCGGCCAGCACGTCTTTTGCAGTCGGAGCATTCATCGCGAGCGATTTCCCTTCGCCGAACCGGCGGTAACCCAATCACCTTTAGCATTGTCCCAGCGCAGAACGAGGACGTTGTCGGCCGTCAATCCGCGCTGGTTCTCGCCGCGGAAATCGTAGAGTCCGCAAATGCCGGCGAAATCGTGCAAGTTTTCGATATAGTCGCGAATCTCGGTGGACTTCGCATCGGGGCCCAGATGCCGCAGTGCATCCACGTAGATCAGCGCCGGATCCCAAAGCAGCGCGCTCTGGAAGTCCGGGACGACGCCTGCAGCATGCAACGCATCGCGAAAGAGCTTCTGCTGCACGCCGACCGGGCCCGGCGAGAGCGTGTCGGTAATATATCCGAGGCCCGGGAAATACAACTCTTTCGGCGTGATGGCCGTATATTGGCGCATCTGTCCGAACGTCATGTTTCCCCCGGAGGTAATGTAGGGCACGTTCATTCCGCTATCGGCGACGCCGTGCAGCAACGTGCCGAACGCGAGTCCCGCCGTCCAAATGAACACGACTTGGGGATTTGCCGCCTTGATGTTCGACATCTGCGCGGTCACGCTGAGATCGGTCGGGCTAAAATGTTCGCGGCGCACGAGATGCAGCGCCGCGTTCTCCGGAAACGCGAGCGCCGCATCGAGTGCCACGTCGCCGTCTTGACCGACGGCATCGGTCGACGTAATCCAACCGATGCGGTTCCAGCCGCGCTGACGCGCAAAGCGCACCATCGCATAAACGGCATCGGACGAAGAGAGGCTCGCTGAAAACAGATAACTGTTCTTCGCCGGATGCACGGCCGGCGACTGACAGAATTGCACCGGCCCCGTTTTGAGCAGCGGTTCGGTCGCTCTACAGCTCGCGGCAACGCCCGGCCCCAGCATTAACTGAATGCCCGCCGCGGCAACCTGATTCGTCAGTTGCACCGACACCGTCGGATTCGACTGATCGTCGAGGAACAAGAACCGCACCGGCCGCCCCTTGATGCCGCCCTGCTTGTTGACGACGCCTTGCAGCAGCGTGAGCGCCTGCTTCACGCCCAAACCGGCAAACGAACCCTGTCCGCTGAGCGGAAGCACCGCGGTAATATCGACCGTCGCGTCGTCGGCGTTCGTAGTGGCCGGCATGGTTGCCAGCATCAACGCCGCAGCCAACGCGGCCACGGACCGGACGGGCATAGGTCGGGTCGTCATTGCGGCGGCGTTCTCGTCACGCGACCACGGCCCCCTCCCGTCCCGCTTGACAGGCAACATTCGTTGGTGTACAAACGATTAACGTTCGTACGCCAATGAATCGCAGGTCGAATGCCGATCCAGGACCTCTATGCAAAGCCCGGCTACCAAATCCGCCGTCTGCGTCAAATCGCCTCGGCGATCTTCGCGGCCGAAGCCGCGCCGTACGGCGTTACCTCGCAGCAGTACACCACCTTGGCGGCGCTGCACGATGTTGCGAGCCTCGAGCAAAACGAACTCTGCGACCTCTTGCGCCTCGATCGCTCAACGATGGCAACGCTGCTCGTGCGGCTCGAAGAGAAAGACCTGATCCGGCGCTCCACCTCGACGCTCGATCGGCGACGCAAACACGTCGTGCTTACGCCTCGCGGCCGGCGACTGCTCGCCGCAATTGGACCTGCGCTCGAGCGCATTCAGGAGAACATTCTCGCTCCGCTCGCGCCGGCGGATCGCGTGAACTTTGCGCGCATGCTCAAAGAACTCGTTGAGGCGCACACGATCGCTGCCGACGAGCGCTCTCAAACCGATGAGGAAGCTTCATGACGACTGCGACCACTTCCGCAACCCGCACGACGATTGAGGTCGAGGGTGCGCAGGTAAGCGTGCTGCGCGGCGGCTCGGGACCGCCGCTCCTCTTCTTACACGGCAGCGATGCCTTCGGCGATTGGCAGCCCTTCATGGACGAACTCGCCGGCCGCTTCGAGGTGATCGTGCCCGATCATCCGGGCTTCGGACGTTCGAGCACGCCGCCATGGCTCGATACGATCGGCGACCTGGCGCACTTTTACCGCGCGTTCATCGAAACGCTGGGGCTGCGCGACGTTGTCCTCGCCGGACATTCGCTCGGCGGGTGGATCGGCTGCGAACTCGCGCTGCGCGATACGCGTGACTTGCACGCGCTCGTGCTCGTCGATTCCGCCGGTCTGCCGTTAACGGTCGACGGTGTCGATACGTTCATGTGCTCGCCCGATGAAATTCGCGCGGCGTCGTACGCCGATGCGAAGCGCGCGCCGGTGCTCGATGAGGAGTCACTGGCAAACCAAGCCAAGAACGCGCTGATGACGGCACGCGTCGGCTGGCGGCCGCGTTTCTACGATCCACAACTCGCAAAATGGCTGCACCGGCTGCGGGTTCCCACGCTCGTCGTGTGGGGCGAAACCGACGCGATCTTTCCGCCGCAGCAGGCGGCCGTCTTTGCTGCGGCCATCGGCGGCGCGCAAACGCTGATGATTCCCGGCGCCGGTCACCTTCCGCACGTCGAGCAGCCGCGGGCGTTTGCCGCCGGCGTCCTCGCGTTCATCGACGGAGTTCGCAAGTGAAGTACATCGCGTTCCACCTCATGCCGTATGCCGATCTCGATCTCTCGTACACCGACACCTACGACTCGGCATGGGTGACGCTGCCGAACAGCTACTACGACCCGGTCAAGGGGCATGCGCTCTATAACCGCTACATCGACGAACTCGAGTATGCCGATCAACTCGGCTTCGACGGCGTCGGGGTGAACGAGCACCATCAAAACGCGTACGGTTTGATGCCGACGCCGGGCGTGATCGCCGGCGCGCTCGCCCGGCGCACCAAAGGCACGATCGCGGTCCTGGGCCGAGCCCTGCCGCTGGTAAACAATCCGCTGGTGATCGCCGAGGAATTCTCGATGATCGACAACATCACGGGCGGACGGCTGATCGCCGGGTTCGTGCGCGGGATCGGCGCTGAATATCACTCGTGGAACATGAACCCGGCGTTCTCGCACGAGCGCTTCGGCGAAGCGCACGATCTCATCGTGCGCGCCTGGACGGAAACGGGACCGTTTCACTGGCGCAGCAAGCACTATGATTTCCGCTACGTCAACACGTGGCCGCGCCCGTACCAGCAACCGCATCCGCCGATTTGGATCCCCTCGCAAGGGAGCCGGGAAACGATCGTGTGGGCGGCGGCGGCCGAGCGCAAGTACACCTACCTGCAAACGTACAGTCCGGTGAGCGCGGTGAAACGCTTCCTCGATCTCTATCGCGAGGAGGCGCAAAAGGCCGGGTACACCGCAGCGCCCGAGCAGTTGGGCTGGATGACGCCGGTCTTCGTAGGCGAGACCGACGCATCGGCACGCGAAGAGGCGAAGCCGCACATCGAGGCGTTTGCCAATAAGTTCTTGCGCATGAAATCCGAAATGACGCGTCCGCCCGGCTACCTCAGCCTTGCCTCGGCCAAAGCCGTGCTGGAAGCGAAGGCCGGCCGGGGCGCCGTGCACACGGTCGATTCGCTCATGGAGAGCGGGCAGTTTATCTGCGGGTCGGCCGCCACCGTACGCGACCGGCTGGCCGAATACGAACGCACCCTCGGGCTTGGAAACTTTCTCGCGCTGCTGCAGTTCGGCACGCTGCCGCACGAGGCGACGATGCGCAACATCGAACGTTTCGCCAAAGACGTGATCCCGCAACTCCGCGCCCGGCAGCCGATGGTACCGGCGTGAACCCGCTCGGGGTTAACACTCGACGACGCTGACGGCGAGGCCGCCGAGCGACGTCTCTTTATATTTCGACTGCATATCGAGGCCCGTTTGGTACATCACCGCGATCACTTGATCGAGTGAGACTTTGTGCTCTTCTTCGCTCATTGCCATGCGCACGGCTTGAATCGCCTTGACCGCGCCGATCGCGTTTCGTTCGATGCACGGAATCTGCACGAGACCGCCGATCGGATCGCACGTCATACCGAGGTTGTGCTCCATCGCGATCTCCGCCGCGTGTTCCATCTGCGCGTTCGTGCCGTGCATCGCCGCAACGAGACCCGCGGCCGCCATCGAACACGCCACGCCGACTTCACCCTGGCAACCCACTTCGGCGCCCGAGATGGACGCGTTGCGCTTGTAGAGCATGCCGACTGCCGCAGCCGTAAGCAGGCAGCGCTCGATGCCCGCGGAGTTCGCGTCCGGAATGTAGTCGCGATAGTAGCGCACGACGGCCGGAATGATGCCGGCAGCGCCGTTCGTCGGCGCGGTGACGACGCGGCCGCCCGCGGCGTTCTCTTCGTTCACCGCGATCGCGATAACGTTGAGGTAATCCATCGCGTCGAGACTCTGATTTTCCGCGCGCGCAAGATATTTCGCATACAACCGCGGTGCGCGCCGGCGCACGTTGAGGCCGCCCGGCAAGATGCCCTCGGTGTGCAAGCCGCGTTCGGCCGCCTCATCCATCGTACGCCAGATTGCGGACAGCTCGCCGGCGAGCGCTTCACGCGACACAAACGCGCACTCGTTGGCCTGCACGACTTCCCACAGTTTAAGCCCCGCGGCGTCCGCGATGGCGAGGAGTTCTTCCGCCGATGTAAATGGGTACGGAATGTCCTCGCTGCGGCGGAGACTCTCGAACCCCTCGCCTTCAACGGCGCCCCCGCCGATCGAAAAATACTCGGCGCTGTGCAGCACGTCGCCGCTGCGATCGAAGGCGCTAAAGCGCAATCCGTTCGGATGATACGGTAACGACGTCCCCCGGTTGAAGACGATGTCGGTGGCCGGATCGAACGCAATCGCCGCGCCGCACGGCAGAAGAAGCGTACGGTCCACAGCGACCGCATCGGGCAGCGCCGCGATGATGTGCTGCTCGACCGTGTCGGGAGCATAGCCCGCGAGGCCGAGCAGAACCGCCCGATCGGTACCATGACCGCGCCCGGTAAGCGCCAGCGAGCCGAACAAATCGACTTGTATTCGCGCAACGGCGTTTTGCCGTTCGCCGAGCAGCGAAACGAAGCGCTCGGCTGCGCGCATCGGGCCTACCGTGTGCGAACTCGATGGCCCGATGCCGATCTTGAACACGTCCGCGAGGCGCATGCCTATCGCGTTGGCACTACCTCGTCAACGCGCCTCTAGGGCTTGGGCTACGGGCGAGTGACCGACCACGTACCGCCGAACGAGACGATCCCGTTGCCGCCGGTTTGTCCGGCCGCAGTATCCGGGGCGAACGTGTAGAGCGGGTGGCCCAGGTATTCGAGTTGCGTCACGCTATTGTCGGGACGTACGAACGTCGCGAAGCCCGTACTGAGCGCCACGCCGACCGGCGGCGTAACCGGCGGCCACACGCTCGTACAGCTCGATGCAACCGTACATTCCAGGGACGCCGGCGAGTCGCCGGAGAGTTCGTACACGGTATGGCTCGTCGCCGGAGCGACGAAACCGGCGGAGCCCAAGAGCGTCGCTTCAGAGAGCGTTGTTGCAGCCGGCGGTGCGGTGGGCGTCGGCGTCGGAGCGGGCGTCACAACCGGGGCGGCAGCAGGGGCCGAGTAGCCGCCACCGGCGCCGCCGCCGCACGCAACGAGTCCGAGGGCCGTGGAAAGCAAGACAGATGAGATAACAATCGAGCGCATGCGACTAGCCTAACGGGCGATTGTAAACCCGTGCTGAAACGAGCGCGACACGCCGTTTAGCGTTTCTTGACTTCTGGAAGTGATCGGTATGACGACAACGCAAGCCACGACACCCACCGTCGCCATTATCGGAGCCGGCCTCGGCGGGATCGCTGCGGCCGTGAACCTCAAACGTGCGGGCATCGAGTCGTTCACGATCTTCGAGCAGTCGGCCGGTCCCGGCGGCACGTGGTGGGATAATACGTATCCCGGCGCCGAGTGCGACATCGACATCCTCTTCTACTCGTATTCGTTTCAACCGCACGATTGGACGCGGACGCACGCTTCCCAGCGCGAGATTCAGGCTTACGTCCAGACGGTGATCGACCGCTTCGAGTTGGCCCCGCGGATGCGCTACAACACGCGGATCGCCGAAGCGATTTGGGACGATCAGCAACACGCCTACGATATCAAAACGGCCGGCGGCGAAGCGCTGCGCTTCGACGTCGTCATCAGCGCGGTCGGCCTGCTCAACGTGCCGCGCTATCCGGATTGGCCCGGTCTGGAAACGTTCCGCGGTCCGAAATTTCATACCGCTCGCTGGGAACATCAGCACGACCTCAGCGGAAAAACCGTCGCCGTCGTGGGAACGGGTTCGACGGCCGCGCAAGTCGTGCCGGCCATCGCACCGGTCGCCGGCCGCGTCACGATGTTCTCGCGCGAACCCGCCTACGTGATGCCGAAGAACGAACGCGATCTCACGCCCGCCGAGCGGGAGCGTTTCGGTTCGCGCTGGGGACGCCGGCTTGCGCGCGCGAAATTTTTTCTCAACATCGAACGCGGCATGGCCGTGCGCGATCCGAAGAGCGAACGGCAGCGCGCCACGGTAGCGCGTTATAACCGCTACAAAGACACGGTGTTTGCCGAGCGTCCGGAGCTGCGCGAATGGGCTTCACCCGCTTATCCGTTTGCGTGTAAACGACCGGTAGGTTCCACCGACCTCTACCCCTCGCTCTTGCGCGAGAACGTGCAGCTCGTGCCGCGGGCCGTCACCAGCGTAACGGAAACCGGCGTGGTGGATAGCGACGGCATCGAACACCCGGCCGACGTTCTCGTCATGGCCACGGGCTTTCAACCCTGGAACTTCCTGGCGAACTTCAACTTGGTCGGTCGCGCCGGACGCACGATCGGCGGCGTCTGGGGCGACGAGCCGGAGGCATTTCTCGGCATCCAGGTCGCCGGCTTCCCGAACTTCTTCATCATGTACGGGCCGAACACGAACTACATGAGCGTCACGTTCATGCTCGAACGCCAGGCCGAATACATCACCCGCGCCGTCAAGCGCCTCATCCGCGCGAAAGCAACCGCCATCGACGTGCGCCGCGGCGTGATGGACTTCTACAACCGGCGCGTCACGATCGCGCTCTCAAAGAAAACGCTCGAGGGCGACTGCAGCAACTACTATCATTCGGCCTCGGGCAAGAACGTCGTCACCTGGCCGTGGTGGGGCTCGATCTACGTCCTCTTGACCTTCATCGGCGGACTCGGATGCTATACGCGCCGCGCCACCGCCGAACGCGCGCCGCGGCACCTCGAGCGCGAACGCTCGCACGTGCGCCGCGCGCAGTCGGTTTAATGGGCCGGGCAGCTACATTTCAGGAAGGCGATCGCGTTGTCGCGCAGCCGGTCCTCCGTCGCCGGACCCATCACTTCGGTAAGCATCGCCAACGTTTTCCGCGGCTCGACGACGCCCATCGGAAACGGCGCGTCGGAACCGAAGACCACGCGATCCGGACCGGCGAACGCGTTGAGGAACGCCATCGCGTTCCGGTCGTGAATCATCGTATCGAAGTAGAAGCGGTCGATGTAGTGTGAGGGCGGATGCGGGATCGGCGGTTTGAAGTTCGGCGGCGCGGCCGTGTACGAACGCTCGAAGCGGCTGAATTGATAGGGCAAGAACCCGCCGCCATGGACGAGCAGAAACCGCAGATGCGGAAAGCGTTCGAGTACGCCGCCAAGGATGAGCGCGGCCGCGGCCGCCGTCGTCGCCGCCGGGTTGCCGTAGGTGATGTGCATGAAGAAGCGTTTGTCGTGCGGCAACCCGCCGACGTCAACCGGATGAATGACGATCGGCACGTCGAGTCCGCTCGCCGCCTCCCAGAACGGATCGAAAGCCGCATCGTCGAGCGTCTTCCCCTCGACGCTGGCGCCGATCTGCACGGCTTTCACACCGAGCTGCGTAACGGCGTAGTCCAGTTCTTCCGCGGCCGCGCGCGGCTCTTGCAGCGGTACCGCCGCGGCGCTAAAAAAACGGGTGGGATGCTGCGCGACGATTGCGGCGAGCGTTTCGTTTTGCGCGCGCGCAAACCACCGCGCATCGGCGGTCGCGAGATTGTAGGCCGAAAAATCCATCCAGCCCGAGAGCAGCTGCGTGCCGATGCCGCTCGCATCCATCCACTGCAAGCGTGCCCTAACGTCGGAGAGCGACGGCGATACGGGGGCATTCGTCGACCGCCCCGCCGCGCTGAGCCACGTGCGCTGCTGATCGTCCAAGGTTAGCATCACATTGTGTGCCCCGGCGTCCAATCGTACGGCATCGATGAGCGCGGGGGCAACAAAATGCGCATGAAGATCAAAAAGTGGGAACACTCTAGGCGTGAACGTTCGCTGGCGACCCGCCGAAGCACTCGTCGTCGATGACTCGCTGCGCACCGGCCTCGCCGATGCCGGCGGCGTGCCGCTCATCGGCCGACCGAACGAACACGATCAGCTCCGCATTGCCGGAGCCGGTGATCTTGCTTGGGGACGGCTCTACGAAGGGCACGTCAACGCGCTGCAGCTCATCGCACGTCTCGGCACCGAGCGTCAGCGGTTGCGCGCGGAGCACGACGTTGCGCATGGACGGCTCTTCGGCGTTTGGAACACGGAGGCGGCCGACGGCGTGCGCGCGATGGCGGTCGATTCCCGCGGCGTGACGCTTGCCGGCCGGAAGACGTTCGCATCGGGCGCAGGGCGCGTTGCGCGAGCGATCATCAGCATCGGCCGGCGCGGGGAGCCGTCGCAATTGGCCGTCGTTCCGATGGATCTCGTCAAGACCACGATCGACCGCTCGTTCTGGCAGCCCTACGGGATGGAGGCCTCCGAGAGTTTTGCCGTCGACTTCACCGGCGTGCGCGTGCAGAGCGACGAGTTGCTCGGCAGCCCCGGCGATTACCAGCGCGACCCCTGGTTCACCGCCGGCGCCTCGCGTTTCGTCGCCGTCCAAACCGGCGGCATGGAGCAACTCGTGGCCGGCTTCGGCGCGTTCTTACGCCGCCGCGAGCAGCACGAAGATGCGATTCAGTTGACGCGCTTCGGTGAGTGCGTCGTCGCCGCTCGCACGGCGCTGCTCTGGACCAATAGTTGCGTCGATGCATGGATGCGCTACGACCTGACACCGACCGAGGTCGCGGAGCGGGAACTGCTGCTTACGGCGGACGCTGCCCGCAGCGCGGTGGAGCGCAGCGCACTCGATATTTGCGAACGCGTCGAGCGCGGCGTCGGCGCACGCGGCTTACTCGAAACCGAGCCCTTCGCGCGGCGCCTGCGCGATCTGCGGATGTATCTGCGTCAACCCGCGATCGATGCGACGTTACTGCGCGTCGCGCGTTCGTCGATGACTCCGCGCGCGATCACCTGACGCAGGGCGGCAATCGCCTCCGCTGCGGTGACGCACGCCGCATGCTCGCTCGGCGGTCCGACGTCTTCGCCGCGCAGCCGCGCGAGCGTGATCTCCGGATCCTCAACGAGCAACGGACGCCGGATGTCGCCCGGCTGCTGCCAAGCCTTGATGCGTGTGCCGAATCCGCCGGCGGCACGCGAGTGGAGCCGCGCTGAGGTTCTTACGCGAACGCGCAGACTGTGGCGAATGCGCGCTCCGCCGCGTTCGAGCGCGTCGTAGAGCGCGATATCTTCGAGGCTGCGCACCGGCGGCACGCCGCCCACGGCGTCGTACGCAGAGAGATGGATGGCCAAGCTCGGACCGGAGCGCTGCCAGTGGTGCGGCCACGGATCGTGCGGTTTCGGATCGAACTGCGTCTTGAGCCGCGCGATTGCAAAGTGGTAGGCATCTTCTTCCGATAACATCTCACGCGTTGAAGCCGGCAGTTGCCGCCATTCGTTCGGATCGACAACGATGCGGCCGGTGACCACCTCGGCCTGCTCCATTTCCCGTAGCGTCCAGGCAAGCCAGGTCGGCGAGGGAACGGAATCGGCATCGGTTGCCGCCAGCACCGCATCGCAGATGCCGGCCGCCGCGAACCGCGCGCTGGCCGCGTTCATCGCGGCGCGCCGCGCGGTTCCGATGTGCGCGACGTTCGGCGGCAGAGATTCCTCGGCGACGTAGATGGCGTGCCCCGGATAGCGCCGCGCCGCCGCACGAACGGCAGCCGCCGTATCGTCGGTGCAGTTGTTCGCGTAGACGAGCACGTCGAACGAATCCGCCGCAAGCAGCGAGCCGTTCGCGTCGCGCTGGGCACCGAGCGCATCGAGCGCCCGTCCGATCAGCGTGGCCTCATCGCGCGCGGGTATCACGACCGTCGCACGGCAGTTTGCATGCGGCGCCGGCAAATCCGCAAATGGATCGGGCGGTACGATCATGCGCGGCTCAGGAGATCGAGGCGGTACCGCTCGGCGCGAAAGTGCTCGACCTGGCGGAAACGCTTGTCGGATACAAAGGCCGCATGCACCTCGTCGCCTTCGCGCACGTAGTCATCGACGTGCGGCAAGAAGTGCACGAGCAGCAGTTCGCCCTCGGGCGCGAGCGACGCCGCGATCCGGTTGCGGGCTAGCGAGAGGTCGGCGTCGGACCAGTAGTAGCCGACTTCACAGCACGTTATGAGATCGAACATCGAGGGCGGGCTCTGGTGCGGAAAGGTGGCCCGGACGATGCGCACGTGCGTTTGATGTGCGCAGCGCATGCGAGCGTGGCGGACCGCGCGATTGCTGATATCGATGGCAACGAGCTCTCCGCAACGCCGTGCAAGCCGCTCGGTGAACACGCCGATGGAGCAGCCGATCTCGAGCGCCCGCTCGTAACGCGGCGATAACACGGCCAGCGACCGGTCGTACTTCTCGCGCTCGTAGGGACTCGTCGCGAACGACCAAGGATCGTCCGCTGCATCGTAGAGCCGCTCAAAGTAGTCTTGGCTCAGCGTCGTCATACGGCAGTTCCCCTTGGAATCACAAACCGCTCGACCGGGCCCAGTGCTCGTGTCAAAAGTGATTCGGGCAATGCAAATGCCCAGGTTGCGTCGGTGATCAAACCGCCAAGCTGGGAGTGATGCTCGCATAACGCCGCCCGCTTCGCAGCCAGCCACGGCCGGCTATCCATCTCGATCGTAACGCCTTCACCGGGCGCCGGCTCATCCGCGGTTTCTCCAATCACACCGAGCCACACGGCATATTCGAATCGCGTTGCCCGCGGACGGTCGTGCAGCACGGCATCGAGGAGCGAATGCACCGCCCGATGGTCGCAGTGCGGATCGCGCCGCCACGGCACGGCCACGGCCACGTCCTCGCGATCCGGTATCGCGGCTAGCAAGGCCGCCAACAGCGGCGCGGCGGCCGCATCACCGGCCCGCGGAACCGTGCCGTCCGGCCAACCCAAAAAGAGCGGCGGCGTCTTCACGCCGAGCCGGCGCAGGCCGCGCCGCGCTTCACGTTCGCGCACATCGCGCAGTCGCTGCGGCGGGTAGGTGGGCGATCCGTCGTGCGACGCGGCGCCGTCCGTCACATAGATCACGCGTACCGGCAAGTGTGGCGCGACGCGCGCAATTAGCGCGCCGCAACCCAGTACGTCGTCATCGGGATGCGGCGCCACGACGATCAGCGACGTTGCTGCGAGACCCGCGATTTCTGGAAACCCGGCCATGCCGCTGCTTGTACCCACATCCGGGCGGGGTATACGGGGCACATGAATCCGGAATTCAGCTCGACCGAGCGGCCGCTCGATGCATGGGCACAGAACGCTGCGCTCTCACGCATGGCCGATGCCATCCAGCCGGGCCTGAGCGAATTACTCGAAGGCGGCGATGGGTGGCGCCGGCCGCTCAAGGATTTCTTGCACGGATCGTTTCTCGGCCATCCACTGCACCCGCTGCTCACCGACATTCCGATCGGTGCCTGGACCGTGGCGGCCGCCTGCGATGCAATGGACCTTATCGGAATCCGCCGCTACCGCGAAGCCGCCGGCGTCGCGATCGGCATCGGCGCGCTGGGCGCGGTGGGCGCCGCCATTACCGGACTCGCCGACTGGTCGGATACCAAAGACGAACCGCAGCGCGTCGGTATGCTGCACGCGATACTCAACACGGCATCGCTGACGAGCTACGTCACGTCGCTGATCGCTCGACGCAGCGGAGCGCGCCGCTTCGGGATTGCTGCAGCGTTTGCCGGATACGGGCTGATGAGCCTCGCCGCCTATCTCGGCGGCGAACTCTCGCTCGGCATGCAGCTCGGCGTCAAACATACCGCGGTTCCCGTCGATCCGCCGAAAGATTTCTCGCGCGTGCTGGACGAATCCGCATTGGGGAACGGTGTGATGCAGAAAGCCGAGGTCGATACGATTCCGCTACTCGTAACGCGCTTCGGCACACAAACGCACGCGGTAACCGGCGTATGCACGCATCGCGGCGCACCGCTCGCCGAAGGAACGCAAGACGGCCTGTGCGTCCGCTGCCCCTGGCACGGCTCGCGCTTCTCGCTCGAAGACGGCCGCGTGATCGAAGGTCCGGCGACGTTCGCGCTCGCGAGCTTCAAAACGATCGTCGCCGAAGGTTCCGTGTCCGTGCGGGCTTTATGAAGTCGCGACCAGTTCGTCTCTAAGCGCTTCGAGATACGCGCGGCCCCACTTGCGGTCGGGCTCGAGGTGGTTGCCTTCCGCCCACTCGTTCCACGACTTGATGAAGATCAGCCGTTCGTCCGCGGGCTCGGCCCGCACGCGATTCATTACTGTCCGGACGTGTGCGCGAAAATGCTCCGGGCTCGAATCGTGCAGTACCAGACCGCCCGCGCCGCTACGCGGCGTGTTGTCCCAATTCGGAATCACACACGGATGACTGCGGATGCCGTCTACCGGCGACGTCGCGAAATCGCGCACCATCCGGTCGTACGCAAAGACCGTTGGGACGCCGCGCATTTGACCCAAGAACGAGCGGAGTCTTCGGTCCGGCCGCCGCCACTCGCTCCGCGGCGCCAGCTTGACGAGCAGCGATGCATCGAAGCCCAGCCGGTGCGGATCGAAATGCGGATCCGAATGCTGACCGACGATGTAGAGCGGCGGCAGGCCGGCGCGAACGGCGAGCTCGCGCCAAAGATCGAGCGTGCGGCGCGGGTCGGGCAATTCCCCGGGCCGGAAAATCAGCAAAAGCGGACGTCCGTTCACGTGCACGTAGCGCGGGTCGGCAAACGCCGGGAGCAACGCCTCGAAATGCCGGCGATGGTCGTCCACACCCGGATACGTTTGTTCGATGAGCGTGCGGTGGCGCGCGCCGTACCACACGCCGCGCCAGCTTTGGTTGGCCCAGCAGATGCAAAACGGAAAATCGGGCCGGCCGCTCGCGACGACCTCTTGCAGCGGGCGCTCCAAGACACGGCGACCGGCAAACCAGTAGTCGTAATAGCAGAATGCCTCGATGCCGTGCGCGCGCGCGAGTTCGGCCTGCGCTTCGCGGATTTCCGGTTCGCGCAAGTCGTAGTAGCCGAGGTCGGCCGGCACGTGCGGCTGATAATGGCCGGCAAAGAGCGGACGCGCCTTTCTGACGTTCGTCCACTCGGTAAACCCTTCGCCCCACCACGCGTCGTTCTCGGGAATCGGATGGTATTGCGGCAGATACAGCGCGATCGCGCGCGCGTTAGACGCGATCATGCGCTATGCGAGTTCGCGTACCCAAAGATCCCATTGGCGACGGACGTCCGGCCGCGAATAGTCGTTCATCAGCTTCGCCTCGCCCGGAGTGAGGAATTTCACCTTCCCCATCCGCTCCGACTCGGCTTGGAGCTTGGCGTTGGCTTCGGTATAGATCGCGCGCGAAACCGCTTCTCGAACGCTGCGTCCGACCACGACGGAACCGTGGCCGCGCATCAGCGCAACGGTCGATTCGCCGAGCGATGACGCGAGCGCAGCGCCGAGCGCCGGCGTCTTGATCAACAGGTCGGTGTCACCGGCGGTGTCTTGCGTGTCGAAGACCGAGACGCTGCTCTCGAGGAACGCGCTCATGTGCCAGATCGGCCGCAACGCCGCCTCGGTTACGGTGAACGGGATGATCGAGGGCGAATGGCTATGCACCACGCCCATCACGTCGGGCCGCGAACGGTATACCGCCGCGTGAATAAAGCGCTCGCTGTAGAGTTCGCGACCGGCCGCGTCCGGCGTGTTTCCGTCGAGGTCGAAGGACAACACGTCGGCGGCCGTTGCCAATGCCGGCGCGATCGCCCAGGTGAGCAAGAATCGACTGGGATCGGCGGAGCTGCGCGCACTGACGTGGCCGAATGCGTCGACCACGCCCTGTGCAAAGAGGATGCGATTCGCGAGGACGAGTTCTTCGATAAGCTGGTCTTCCACGTGGCGCTCTTCCAACGTGCCGTTCCAGTTCCTCGCGATGCCGCTTAACGCGCCGGACGCTGCTCCTGATAATAGCCAAGCGCATCGATGAGCGGGCGGTCGTGCATGGCAAAAAGATAGGCCGTGCCGTCTAACGCTTCGTGATGAAACGCTTGCCACGTGGGGATCGCAAACGTATCGCCGGGCTCCCACTCGAGCACCGTCGATCCGACGTGCGTTCGGCCGCGTCCCGATCGCACGACATAGACGTGGCTCACCGTGGATTGACGAGCCGGCGACGACGTCCCCGCATCGATTCGTTCGGCGTAGGCGCCCATCGTACGTGAGATCGCTTGGCCGCCGACGCGTTGGAGATAGGGCACGAGCGCATACGCTCCGGGCTCATCGCGCAGGCGCTGCTCCATCTCGGCCCACGGATAACGCAAGTTCGACGCGCCGCCGATCTCGAGACTCGGAAAGCGCGCTTCCTTCCACTCTTCGAAGAATTGGATGCGCAGATAGCTCATGAGCGGAACGTCGAGACCGTCGACCCACAGCATCGGCCCGGCGCCTTCTTTGCCGTGATCGTGAAAGGCCCACGACGGCGTAAGGATCAAGTCGCCCGGTTCCATCCACACTTTCTCGCCGTTGACGGCCGTGAACGCACCGGTACCTTCGACGATGAAGCGCAGCGCGAACGGTGTGTGCCGATGTGCCGGAGCGCATTCCCCGGGCAGAATCAGTTGATACGCGGCGGCGATCGTTTCGGTCGTGCAGGGCGGTTCGCTGCCGGGGTTGATCATCATGAAGACGCGGCGATCCGCCTCTTCCGCGGAAATCAACTCACCGGCGCGTACTAAGAGCGAACGAAGTTGGCGGTACGACCAGCAGTGTGCCAGCGAGCGGGGATTCGGCGCCGCCACGCGCGCGTGCGGAGCTTTCCAGAGCGGGTGCGCGTGAACGTTTGCCGCCTCGGCGATCACGTCGTCGATAGATGATGCTACTTGCACGATACCTCCTCACGCGATGACATGGCCGATAACTTCCTGGCTGAACAACTCGAGGGAGCCCATTGCGTCTTCGAGTCCGAGATCGTAAAAGTTGACTTGCATCGATGCGTGTTCGAAGTCGCCGTATTCTTCGCGCGACCGCGCGATCGTTGCGCGGACTTCCGCCGGCGTACCGACCCACGCACTGCCGCTTTCGACCTGCGTTTCGAACGTCTCAGCCTTCAACTTCGCCACCATCTTGTCGTAGCCGGCATAATCCTTCGACGTCGTGCCGGTAGCCCAATCCGACGAAGCCTCAACGATGGCCGCCAAGTACGCCTCGATGCGCGGTTTCGCGATGCGCCGCGCGCGATCGCCGTCCGGGTCGACGAACATGTGAAACGCGAGCATCACCTCGCCGTTGCCGGGATGACCGGCATCGCGCCATGCCTTGCGATAGGCCGCGAGAATCGGCCGCATCGTCGGCCCCGCCATGGGAATCGCCATGACCGAAAACCCGTTCGTTCCCGCGTAGGCGAACGACTCGGCGTTCAACGTCGCGGCAACGTAAAACTTGGGGCGCGGCTTTTGCGTCGGACGCGGCAGCGACGTCGTTTCGACGATGTCGTGAAACTCGCCATGATGCGTGACGTTCTCTTCCGTCAGCAGCCGGCCGATCTGATCGAGCCCTTCGCGAAAGCGCGCCACCGATTCGTCCGGCGAAATACCGAAACGGCGAAATTCATGCGGCAGAAAGGCGCGCGCAAAACCGACGTCGAGCCGGCCGTTCGAGATCGCATCGAGCATCCCGATCTCGCCGGCTAACTTCAGCGGATGATTGAAGACCGGCAAGACCGCGCCGGTGACGAGTCGCACGCGTTTCGTGCGCGCAGCCGCGGCCGCCAGAAACACGATCGGACTTGGGCTGTAGCCGCCGTACGGCGTGAAGTAGTGCTCCACCGTCCGGACGTGCGAGTATCCGAGCCGGTCGGCGGCTGCGGAGAGCTCGAGACAGTCGTGAAAATAGTCCGCCGCCGAACGCTGATCCGGACCGACGGCCGGAAAGAACTGGATCCCAAATTGCACGTTGTCGACTCCGCCTTACACTCGTACGCGCGCCGGAAAGAGCGCGCTCGCATTGTCTCGTTCGATTGCCGCCAGCCGCGCTCCGCTCAGGCCGGCGCCGCGCAGGCCGTCGGTGGTGTAGCTCATTTCGACAAACGGGTAGTCGCTGCCGAAGAGCACCTTCGCCGGTTCGGCAAAAGCGAGGATGGCGGCCAGGGCCGGCGCGCTGACCGAGAGCGCGACATCGTAGTATTGTCGCTTCAGCAGCGCGAGCGGTGGCTCGGGGAAGCTCAAGTCACGCCGCGCGGCCGCTTGACGCGTAACGCGATCGGCGAGCATCGGCATCGTCCCGCCGCCGTGTGGAAAGATAAACCGGATCTCGGGATACTTCGAGAACGCTCCTGCAAAGAGCAGGCTCACTATGCCGCGCGTCGTGTCGAGCGGATACTCGATGGTGGTGAACGGTACGTACGAGATCAAGCTGCGGCAGCAATTGCCGACGGATGGGTGCACGAACACGACGGCCCGGCGGCGATTCAGCTCTTCGAAGACGGGCGCGAACGAGGGATCGCCGACCCATTTGTCTCCGTAGTCGCTCAGCAACACGATGCCGTCGGCATGCAATACGTCGACCGCGTACGCGAGTTCGGTTAGGCTGCCGTCGAGATCGGGCAGCGGGATCGATGCAAACGATCCGAAGCGGCCGGGATGCTCGCGGCCGAGATTCGCGGCGTACTCGTTGCACGTCCGCGCCAGGCGCCGGCCGGCGGCGTCCTCACCCCACCACACGCCGGGTGTCGAGATCGACGTAAATGCGGTGTCGATGCCGAGCTGATCCATGCGTTCCAGACTATGCTGCGGCTCCCAGCCGAGAATGAACGGCGCCTCGCCCACGTCGCCGATCTTGCCGCTCGCCTTCGCGGCGGCCAGGTACTGCGGCGGGAGAATGTGCGAATGGACATCGACGTTGCGCCGCCTCGACGTCACGCCCTGCGCGGCGGTCGCACCCGGGAAGAGTGCGAGCGCCGCCGCGCCGGCACTCATCGACAGAAACGCGCCGCGGCTGTTGCCGGGCGCGTGTCCGCAATTCACGAAGGCGCACCGCCAGGCTTACTCACCGGCACCCACCAGTCTTTCTGCGTGTCCCACTTGGTGATGATCACCGATTGCTCGTTCAGGCCGCGCTGCGGAACGTCGCGAAAGTCGTATCGTCCCATGGCGCCGGCATAGCCGCGCAACGTGGACAGATAGTCTTTCGCCTGCGCAGCCGTAACGGAGAAGCCGTACCTTTTTATCGCGCCGATCAGCAGCCAACCCGGATCCCAGGTCGTCGCCGGGATGCCGTCCGGCTTCACGCCGAGTCCGGCGACCGTCTTGTTGAAGAGCACCGCTTGGTCGCGAACGCCTTTGTCCGTGATCGCTTCGATCGCCAGCGGCGGCTGATCCGGAAAGAGCAGTTCCTTCGGCAAGAACGCGGCGTATTGTTTCATCGCCGCGTACGTTGAATTTCCGTTCGAGGTAAACACCGGAACGTCGATCCCCGAGTCGGCAACCGCGTGGATGCCGGTGCCGAACGGCGTGCCGACGCAGAGCAACATCAAGGCTTGCGGATTCGCAGCCTTGATGCGCGTGAGTTGCGCCGCAGCCGAGACGTCGGTCGGGCCGAAGTGCTCGCGCGCCACAACCGTGAAGTCTTTGTTTCCCGGCAGCGCGAGCGCTTCGTCCGTACCGCGCTCCTGATCTTGTCCGCTGGCGTCGGTCGCGGCCAGAATAGCGATGCGTTTGAGGCCACGCTGATGCAGGTAGCGCAAGCCCGCCACGAGCGTTACGTCGGACGAGACGTTGGCCGAAAACGCCCAACTGCCCGGCGCGGGATGAATGCCGGGCGTCAAGCAATAGACCACCGGACCGTTGGTGACGGTCGGCACGACGGACGAGCACGTTGCGGTCGATGACGGGCCCAAGATGAACGGCGTGCCCTTTGCGGTAAGTGCGTTCGCGAGCTGCAGGCTCGTCTGCGGACTCGAACCGTCATCTTGGAAGACGAACTTGATCTGCCGGCCGTTCACACCGCCGGCGGCGTTAGCGACCTGCTCGACGCCTTCCAGTCCGACCTGCGAGCCCTTGCCGATGAACGCATACAAACCGGTTAGCGAGAGGATCACCGGTATCTCGTAGGGGTCCGCAGCGCGAGCCGGGCCGGCTACGCTCGAAGACATCAGTGCGACCGCGATAAAGGCTGCGCATCCGCGCAAGGCACGTCGTAAATTCATAGTCACTTCCTACTGTGCTGCTGCGACGTTGGCGAATTCGTTCTCGAGCGTGCGCCAGCGGCGGCCCACTTCTTCCGCGCCCGCGAGGTATTCATCCGGTACGCCGATGTACGGCGGCCGGCACGGACCGGGATCGATTAGGCCCGCCGCTCGGAAACGCTCGTGACCGAGCTGGATGCTGTAGTTGATAAAGCGCGCAAACTCGCCGCTAGGGAACATCGTCTCGATCGCCCAGTTCGTCTTATCGTGCAATACTTTTGCGGCGGTCCAATCACGCGCCAGAATCGCGCGGCCAAGCGCGGCGATCGGCGACGGCGCGCAAGCGACCGCACCCGACCAGCATGCTAAAGCCAAATCGGGAACGATCTGCGCGATCGGATACCATTCGGTTTCGAGCGGCAGAATGCGGATGTCGTCGCCGACCGTGCGCATATCGGCTTCGAGCTGCGGACCGCCGACGTGTTTCGCTGCGACGACTTCGGGAATCTTCGCTAACTGCGCGTAGACGTCGTTCGCGATCTTCCCCTTGAACGCGAGCGGGTTGTCATACACCACCAGCGGAACGCCGGGCAGCGCCTCGGCAATGTCGCTGTAGTAGCGCACGATCTGCTTGTCGTCCAACGCGATCCACATCGGGCGACCGATAAAGAGCCCGTCGGCGCCAAGCCGCACGAGTTCCCGGCCGCGAGCGATCGTATCGCGCGTGTTGAGCGTCGTCACGCCGGCAAAGACCGGCCGCCGGCCGGCATTCGTCGCAACGACGCAATCGACGAACGCTTGCAACTCCGGCCACGTCAGCGTCGAACACTCCGCAAACGTTCCCGTCGTCATGATGATGTCGACACCGGCCTCGACGACCGCGTCGATCATCTTGGCCGACTCCGGCAGATTCACGGTCGCCTCCGCGTCCCAACGTTCGGCATCGGGCGTCGCCGGCGTCGGCACGATGCCGACGACGCCGCGGATATCTGCAGCGGTGAGTTTCATAGTGGCCATCTCCTAGAGCGGATAGATCAGCGAGCTGAGGATCACGTTGCCGTCATACACGCACATTTTTTCGGCGAAACGGAAGCCGCCGCTCGCCTCGTCGCGCACGACGAGATCGAAATAGCGGCCGACCGCAAACAGGCGCGATTCCGATTCGACTTGGCTCTCGCCGACGAGAAAGTTGGCCTGCGTGCGGTAGCCGTCTTCCGTGCGGCCCAAGATGCGCACGCCGCTGATGAAATGCCGCATTTGGCGCGGCGCGAACATGCTCGTCTCGCGAATCGCCATGATCCGATCGAGCATCATGCCGCGGCCTTCGCACGACATGGTCGGCCAGAGCATGTCGCGTTCGTAGTTTTCGCGCGCAACGATGCGGTAGAGCGCCGTTTCGGTAAAGAACTCCGGCCAGCGCTCGAGCTCGTCGTCGAGAGCCGCCCCGTATTCGTCGTAGAGTTCGATGAGCGCGAGCTTGAGCTCGGCCGACGGCAGAGCGATCACAGGTCCATCACTTTACGATAGTATTTTTGCATGGACCGCAGCGGTGCTTCGGTCGCGGTGTACTCCACGCTATCGATGCCGAGCCCACCCATTTCGATCACGCCCGAAAGTTCCGGAAAGCGCTGCACGCCGCGCTGCGCCATCTCGATCACCTCGGAATCGTCGATGGACACGAGCCCGGAGGGCCCCATGAGGTTGGCTTGCATCGTGCGCCGCCGGATCATCGCCTCATCATCCGTGCCGTAGCCGAAGTTCGTCCAGTGCAGCTCGAACTCGGTCGGCCCGCGCGGCACGAGCTGCCGCACGGCGAGTGCGTTGAGGTTCTGCTGCATGATGACGTTCGGCCATAGCGTCTGCATGACGAGCGTATGCGGCGGCGGAAACTCATGCACGGGCTCGAGCATTTGCTTGCCCTGCAGCGTGAGCGATTTGCTCGCGGCCGCGATTTCCTTGGTCGCTTCCGGATCGATCTCGCCACCGCGCCGCGACGTGAACGCGCCGTGCTTGCCGTCGCGGTCGACCACCGCGCTGCTCGGCTGATCGGCGCGATTCAACGAAAGCTGGACCAGGAACACGTGCAAAAGCGTCGCGTGATAGGGGTCGCGCAAGTTCTCGATCATCAGCTTCCAGTTGCAGCGGATGCGCTGCCGCCAGTAGCCGAGCACGCGCAATTCGCGTCCGTCGAACATCCGATCGAAATACGGCAGGATCTCACCGAGATAGTCCTCGATCGATTCCATCGTGGGATCGTACGACGCGAAGATCACGCCGTTATGCGTCGTAACGAAGAGTTTGTTTAAGCCGTGTTCCTTGAAATCGAACTCCGCGGGTAGGCCGCCCTCGCCTTTGATGCCTTTGCGAAACGGAACGCCGAGCAAGTTTCCCTTCAGATCGTAGGACCACTGATGATATGGACATTGGAACGTTTTCGTGTTCCCGTGCGGCTGCGAGCAGAACGCGACGCCGCGGTGCGCGCACACGTTCTCAACGACGCTGACCTCACCGTCCCGGGCGCGCGCGACGACGACCGGACGATCGCCGACCCACGTCTGCTTGAAATCACCGACGTTCGGAATCTCGGCTTCAAGCGCGACGTAGTTCCACGCGTGCCCGCGGAAAATGCGCTCTTGCTCCCGGGCATAAATGGCGGGATCGGAATAGAGATCGTACGGTATGGACGACCACGGCGGCGCTTGCAGATCCACGGACACTCCAGCTCGGCAGACAAAGACCAGTTTCGTCTAGTGTGGCTCAGCCTGGAAAATATGTCCAATACGCGTTTACTGCCGCATTAAGACTTCCAACGTCTGAATTGACGGGTTTTGCTCGAGCGTGAGCCGGGCGGACCGAACGAACTCCTCGACCAGGGGCGAAGCACTGGCGGCGTTCCAGTACATCGACATCCCCGGCTCGATCCAGCGCATGGGCTCGATGGTGCGGTACGCGACGCCGGGGAACCGGAAGACGTTCCACGACTGCGGTACGAGCGACATCCCGCGGCCTGCCGCAACGAGGCCGATGATCGTTTCGGCATCCGCACCCTGATAGACGATATCGGGCTCGATGCGCAGATCGTGCAAAACCGCGATGATTCCATTTTGCAGTTGCGATCCCGACGTGCGGGAGTAGAGCAACAGGCGCCCGTCGCGCAAGTCGGAAAAGCGCAGCTTGGCCTTCTTTGCGAACGGATGACTCTCGGGGACGGCGAGTACGAGGCGCTCGCGCCACAGGAACTGTTCGCCGAACGCTTCGTCGCTGTGGCCGGCTGAGAAAAACCCGATGTGGACGTGCCCTTCGCGCAACGACTCAATTTGCGTGATGGCCGGCATAGGCCGCACGTCCAACGCGACGTCCGGGTGCGATTCTTGAAAATCGTGCATGAGGTGCGGCAACGCGCCCGCGCCCATCGCACCGCTAACGAACGTCACGCTGAGATGACCGCGCTCGCCGCTCGCGACGGCGCGCGCTCGTTCGACCGATGCGGTAACGTGCGCGAGCAGCTGGCGGCTCTCGGCGAGAAACAACTCGCCGGCCGGCGTAAGCCGCAGCTTGCGCGTCGTGCGCTCGAAGAGCGGCACGCCGATCTCGCGTTCGAGTTGGCGCACCTGTTGGCTCAGTGACGGCTGCGCCGTGTGCAGGGCCTCCGCGGCGCGCCCGAAGTTCCC
>Ga0182016_10000039_pt1 | contig 133865 bp, 117 predicted proteins | sample 712S2MmetaG_FD_120491 | JGI IMG/M metagenome (GOLD analysis project Ga0182016, IMG submission 120491) | Permafrost microbial communities from Stordalen Mire, Sweden - 712S2M metaG | ecosystem: Environmental > Terrestrial > Soil > Wetlands > Permafrost | place: Sweden: Stordalen | collected... | reverse complement strand
CGGATCGCGAAGTGGCCGAGATTGATCTCCACCGCGACAAGTTTCACGGAGATTGGAACTACACGCTACACCCTAGGCCGCGCTGAAGTTCTGCACACCTTATTTCGTTACGATCCCTTAGGCTGACCGGCCCATTAGCTACCGCTCGGAGCCGACACCACCAACTCGTTTGGAGACATCGACACGGTTGGTGCGTCCGCCCATACCACCAGGGTTACGGGCAGTTGGCCCGGCAGTAAATTAGCAGTGGGACTGCTGAAGGTCACAGTTCCGCGATAGACGCCGGTCGCGAGGCCGGCCGGATCGACCGAAACCGATATGTTTGGATAACCGCCGTTGCTAGGACCGGGAGCGATAGACTGAGCCGAAAGCCAGCCGAGGCCCTGATCCGCCTGCGCGGTGACGGTGTCGAGAGAGGCGTTGACAGCGGCCACTTGGGGACCAGGCACAACACCGCCGGCCTTCGCCCAGAAGGCGAGCGATGACGGCTCGGACGTTAGCGCGTAAGTCGCCGGCTGTGGCGGGTTGGGCACGATCATGTTCACGGGCTCGGATACGGTGTTAGAGGGGCCGGAGATGTCGATGTAGCCGATACCGGCGGTTTGCGAAGGAGATGGGTTCACGTAAACACCCAGCACGGCCGGCGTCACTCCTTCGATCGGCGTCACCGAGAGCCAGCCGCCCTCTTCGCGAATGTTCACCGAGAACGGCGTTCCAACTGACGGACTATTCACGGTGATCGGCGCCGGGCCGCGCGAATAGACCGAATCGGTTACAGAGAACCAGAGATAGCCCGGCGCGACGATCGAGATCGCCGACGGCGCGACTCGAAAGACAAAGGAGAACGACGCGGGCAGGAGGGTAGGATCGTCGCCGGTAATGGTTACGGTCGCGTGGTAATCTCCCGCGGGCACGGAGGGATCGGCGGTAAGGGTGATTGGTGAGCCGCAAGGGGTGCTGGAATACCTGAAGCAAGCCTGGTTGCTTGCGACTGCCATGGTCAACCATTGCCCCGCATCGGTAGTGGCCGAAGCCGTGAACGATAGGGCATGATTCCAGGTGACAGTCGCATGGCTTACCAGGGGAGCTGCTCCGGCCGCTCCGAGCCAGCACGGCGGCGAGGGCAAAGGAAACTGATAGGCGCCGTTGCAGCTCGGGTTGGGACCGTCCCAGGTGACCGCCAGCCCCACTTGATCGTCGGAGTCCGGCACCGACGGGCTCAGTATCATCACGCGGATCGGAGCGTCGGATCTCAGCCAAATGAAGCCGGTGTCCTCCTGCGGGATAGGAAGAGAGAGAAATGTCTCTCCGGGTTCGACGGTGCCCGCGGCGCTGTGGCTCGGAGTGTGGAGGGTGGCACTGTAGTCGATCTCGAAGTTGACTTGTTCCAGGGTAGGATTCTGGATGGCAAAACCGGGGCCGTTCGTGGTGCCGAGGTCGACGTAGGAGTATGTCTGCTGGGGCAAAATCGGCTGCACGGCACCGGAATAGTTGCAGCCGCTACAGGTCTCCTTTCCGGTCAAAGCGGGATAGAAATCTGCAGACGAACCATCCGGATTGGTTACCACCACCCGGCGTCCGGTTAAGTCCGCGGGAGTGGCCACGGTGACATCGATTTCCTGAGCTGCGACAAACGCCACCGAGGCCAGGGGCACACCATCGATCTGGACCGTGGCCGAAGGGGCAAATCCTGTCCCGGCGATCTGAACTTTGGTAGCCGACGGGAGCAGGCCACCGCCCGGGGTGACGCTGTCGATCGCGAGCGCACTGCCAGCCTGGAACGGAGCCGACGTTGCCGATACCGTGTATTGATAACCGAAAGCGTCGGTGCATTGATTTCCATACGGAGCCTGGGCGGAAGGGAAATTCACACTGGTTGCCGTTGAGCCGCCGGCAAGCACGGGAACGTTGACAACCAGCATCGGCGCTCTGGGGATTCTGCCGATTCCCCCGGTGTCGGAACCGAATCGCAGGTCGATTCGATTCCCGGTAAAGACGGCTGTGCCTACCTGGTCTCCGGTTGCGCTGAACACGTCAACCTGAGCGGGAGTACCGATGACGGCCGGGTCGAGGTCCATGGAGACGACGCAGGAACTGATCCAGTGCGGTGCGGCGCGGCAAGCGTCACTCGAATTTGAGCCAGGGCGCCGGCAGGTACGCTGGGCGCAGACACAACGACAGCCAACGGCAATTGCGGAACAGCCGCGTTGAGCGCGTCCGGCATCGCACAGAGCGCGATCGACAGAAGAATCCTCCGACTTCCGGCGCCGCGAAACCAAGGCGTTGCGCGGATCGTCGGGCCGACGGTTGACATAGAGGCCTTACCTCACCATAAGACTCGCGCCGGGAGCTATCAAGCACGGACGCGTGGGCGGCTCGTTCCGAGTGCTGCCACAATTAGGCATGCAATCCGGAGCCGCATGATCCTACGCAGTGGCGAACCCAGCCGCGCCCCCGGCAGAACGGGCACTCGCATAGTCGCGCTGCCTACCTTCAAAGACCCGCCAAGAGGCGATTTCACTACAGCAGCTAACAATTTTTTGCGATCTGGCAAAAGGGCATGAACAATGCCTTGGCGACCAAGAAATACCGCTGACGGATCGATGTGCTGGCGGGGTAGAGGATGGCGGAGGGATCCGCGCTTCATGGGAGGCCTGAGCGAGCCACCCCCAAGTGCTATGTTCTTCAAGGAGTTCGACCCGATTCGGATTGAAGAATCGGGTTTGGCGTCCCCAGGGGGATTCGAACCCCCGTTACCGCCGTGAAAGGGCGATGTCCTAGGCCGGGCTAGACGATGGGGACTTGCTGCCGGAAAGAAGGGCTACTCTTCTAATGTACCTGCCCGCACGCCGAGCGTCAAATCCCCCCTGCTCGCCGGGTACGTAACCGATCTGGGGGAAGTCCGTTCCGGGCAACCGCTCCCTGACGGTCGCGGCTCGGTAAGTGACTGAAAACAAGCGGCACTCGTAACCGAGCCGCGACCGCATAGGAGCGATTGCCGCGCCTAAACCGCGAAATCCCCCCAGATCGGTTAAGCACGCCGCCGCGCGCCGGGGATTCGAAGTCCGCCGGCATTGCACAAAAATGCACAAACGCGAACCCAATTCGCCCCTTCTTCGTGGCGCGGACCGCTGCCCTGCAGCGCCTGCTTTCGAACCGGCGCTCCGACCCAAACCCCAACAGCCGCGCCCCCGGCCTCGGGTCCCGCCCCAATGCTTGTGTCGATTAAGAAACTTATTGGCCCGTAAGGAGTCTAATGAATATGCGTTACTGGTCGTTTCTCGCAGCCAAAATAGCTGTGGCGTCGGTGGCGTTGTACGGGCTCCTCATCCTGATGGACGGGTATCTGCCGCACGGCATGGTCGTCAAACCCGCCGCAAAAATCCATGCCGCCCCTCGCGTGCCGACTTTGCCCGGCGCGGAAGCCAGTAACCAGCGGGACGTTATCTGGCTGGTTCCCGGAGCCGTCGCGACGCCCGCCGAGGAAGCCAAACTGCTGGCTCCGCTTTCGAACGGCACCGACCGGCTACTGTGCAACCTTGGGCTAATGGCGTGGTTCCTGCTCGCGGTCGGCGTGGGGTACCTCATCGTTTGGGACCAGCGCTACCGCTGCCGCACCTGCCTGCGGCGTCTGCGTATGCCGGTGGAAACCGGATCGTGGGGACAAATGCTGCAGTTCGGCCGGCCCCGTATCGAATATATCTGCGTCTACGGCCACGGCACGCTGCGTGCCGAAGAGTTGCAGATTTCCGGCCGGGAACAGCCGGAATGGACGCCCAACTCCGGCGATTTCTGGCAGGAATTGTGCGGCTCGGGTAAAGATTCCTCTACTAAGCGGTGACGCCGAAGCATGCGTGGTGCCGAACCGGACGCCTGGCAATCAACCGGCAGCCTGGGAGCTTTTGGTTTATTTGCAACCGGTTAACCCGCTTAGAGCCACCGGGCGGCCCGACTCCCGCTCCCTTCGGCCCGCTGCGTGCCTGAAGTAACTGGCAGCCCGCGGCGGTTTCGCTATCGAGCGGCTTTTCACCAGGCATGCGAAAATCAAAGGTAGTGGCGAAAAAAGGAATGAAAGTGCGGGTCCCGACCAATTCCGGTCTGGCCCGCTTTGTCTTGGGCCCGGTCGGCCGTACCCTGCTCATCGCGGGCGCCGTCGCCACCATCCTCTGCTTCGGCGTCTTTACCTACTTCTACCTTGTATATGCTCCGCTGATCGATAAGAAACTGGGTGAAGGCCCGATCGCCAACACGGCCAAAATCTTTGCCGCGCCGGAAGCCGTATCGGTGGGCAATACTTCGACTCCGGAGACTGTCGCCGCCGATCTCCGCCGCAGCGGCTATACCGAATCCCGCAGCAATCCGACCGGCTACTACCAGCTCTACCCCGCCGCCATCGAAGTCTACCCCGGACCGGACTCTTATTTCGACCAGGAGGCCGGTCTGATCCGCTTTTCCGGCGGCAAAATCTCCTCCATCGTCTCGCTGCAGGACAACACCGCCCGTAACGAGTACCAGTTGGAACCCCAACTGATCACCAATTTCTCCGGCCCCAACCGCGAGAAACGGCGCACCGTCCGGTTCGCCGACATCCCCAAGGTGCTGGTGGAGGCGGTGACCTCGGCCGAAGATAAGCGCTTTTTCCAGCACTCGGGTTTCGACCCGGTGCGCATCGTGAAAGCCGCCTATGTGGATGTCCGCGAAGGGCGCAAGGACCAGGGCGCTTCCACCCTCAGCATGCAGTTGGCCAAGATGTTCTGGCTGGACCAGCAGAAACGCTGGACGCGCAAGCTGGCCCAGGTGATGATCACCATCCAGATCGAGCAGCGCATGTCCAAGGAGGAAATCTTCGAGGACTACGCCAACGACGTCTACCTGGGCTCCCGCGGCTCGTTCCGCATTCACGGCTTCGGTGAGGCGGCGGAGGCTTACCTGGGCAAGGATCTCAGCCAGATCGACGTTTCCGATGCGGCCGAACTGGCCGGCATGATTCAGCATCCGGCCGCCTACGACCCCTACCATCACCCCGACCGTGTGCGCGAACGGCGCAACGTGGTCTTGAACCTGATGCGCCAGAACGGCTACATCGGCGACCGCGATTACGCCAAAGCCGCCGATGCGCCCATCAACGTGCCCAAGGCCGCGGCCCAGTCGATCGAGGCGCCGTACTTCGTGGACCTGGTCAGCGATACCCTGCAATCCAGGTTTCAGGACACCGATCTGCAGGCCAACGCCTACCGCATCTACACCACCCTCGATATGCGCTTGCAGCGCGACGCCGGCGAAGCCGTTCGCATGGGCATGCAGAATGTGGACGAGCAGATCCGCAGGCAGCGCCGCTTCAAAGGCAAGACCGTGCCCGAACCGCAGGTGGCGCTGGTGGCGATCGACCCGCACACCGGCGAGGTGCGCGCCCTGGTGGGAGGCCGCAGCTACGGCGCCAGCCAGCTCAATCATGTGCTCGCCAAGCGCCAGCCCGGCTCCATTTTCAAGCCGTTCGTCTACGCCGCCGCCATGGATACGGGGGTGGATGGCGCCGCCCAGGTGCTGACGGCCAGCAGCATGGTCGACGACGAGCCCACCACTTTCTGGTTCGATAACCGGGCCTACGAGCCTTCCAATTTCGAGCACGAATTCATGGGCCACGTTACGCTGCGCACGGCGCTGGCCCACTCGCTCAACGTGGCCACGGTGAAAGTGGCGGAAACGGTGGGCTATCAGTCGGTGGTCGAAATGGCCAATCGCGCCGGCATGAATTACCATATCCAGCCCACCCCCGCCGTGGCGCTGGGCGCATACGAAATCACGCCGCTCGAAGCGGTGGGCGCCTACACCTTATTCGCCAACCAGGGTGTGTACGTGAAGCCGAATTTTCTCACCCTGGTGCGCTCCCAGGACGGGCACGTGTTGTATAAGGGAACCGCGGAGAAGCGGAGTGCGCTCGATCCGCGGGTAGCCTACCTGATGACCAATCTGATGGAGGAAGTGCTGCGCAGCGGGACCGCCGCTGGAGTTCGCTCTACTTACGGATTCCTGGTTCCGGCGGCGGGCAAGACCGGCACTTCGCGCGACGGCTGGTTCGCCGGCTACACCTCCCAGTTGCTGTGCGTGGTGTGGGTCGGGTTCGACGACAATAGCGACCTGGGCCTGCAAGGCGCCTTCTCGGCCGCGCCCATCTGGGCCGAATTCATGCGGCGCGCGCTCAGTTATCGCGAGTACCGCGACGCCCAGGAATTCCGCGTTCCCAACGGCATCGTCACCGTCGAAATCGATCCCGCTTCCGGCATGCCCGCCACGCCCAATTGCCCCAAGACGCAAACCGAAGTCTACATCGCCGGAACCGAACCGGTGGGGAGTTGCCCGCTGCATGGCGGCCGCACCGGCGTGACCAACGTGGCGGGGTGGGATTCGGAAGCGCCGGCGCGGGCGGGGGACTCCGGCGCCAGCCATATCGGCGCGGGCGAAGTTGCCCGCCGGGCCGCGCGCCAGACCCCGCCCGATACCGCCGCGGAAACGGCAAGCGCTCCGCCGAACCCGAAAAAAGCGCCGCCGGAGAAGAAGGGGTTGTTACGCCGCCTGCTGGATGTGATTAAATAATCACAGGGTGATTCGGTAGCACTGTAGGAGGCCCGCATGGTTGCACGTCACTTTGCCTTGGCACTGTTGGCAGCTTTCCTCTACGCAACCGCGGCCGCTCAATCCGGCAATGCCATGCTGGATAAGGCCACGGCCCAATCCGCCGCCATATCTCCGCCCTTATCTCCGGAGCTTCGGGGCGATATTTTCATGGCCCGAAGGGACTATCGCGCGGCCATCGACGCCTATGGTCTGGCGCCATCCACCGATGCCGTCGTTCGCAACAAAGTCGGCATCGCCTACCACCAGATGAACGATCTGGAAAGCGCCCGCAAGGCCTATCAACAGGCCCTCAAGATCAGGCCCGGCTACGCCGAGGCGATGAACAACATGGGTGCGGTCTACTATGCCCGCAAGAGCTACCGCCGCGCCATTTCCTGGTACGAGAAGGCTTTGAAACAGGACGCCGATTCGACCCGCGCCGCATCCTATTACATGAACCTCGGCACGGCCTGGTTCGCGCGCAAGAACTTTGCCAAGGGCATGGAGAATTACCAGATTGCCGTCAAGCTCGATCCGGAGGTGCTGGAGCATCACGGCAGCTTCGGCCAGATCCTGGAGGAGCGCAGCATCGCCGAGCGGGCCTCCTATCATTACCATATCGCCCGGTTGTACGCCAAACAGGGCCGAAACGAGCTGGCCCTGCAGTACCTGCGCAAAGCCCTGGAAGAGGGCTACAAGGACAAAAAAGAGCTGGCCAAGGAGCCGGATTTCGCCGCCATGCGCGACTTGCCGGAATTCAAGGAACTGCTGACCCTGGAGCCGCGTGTCCTGTAAGCAAGCGGGACAGGCCTCCCGGCCTGTCTTCGGGGCGTTTACACCTGGCAGGCGCTTTCGCCTGAAAACGACAGGCCAGGAGGCCTGTCCCACATTAGGGATCATCCTGGCCGCGCTTTGCCTCGTGGCCGCGGCCTGTTCGCGGCACTCCGCCTCACCCCCATGGACCCGTCTGGCCATCGTTCGATTCGAGAACCTGGGGGCCGACCCCGCCCAGGATTGGATCGGCCGCGCCTTCACCCAGGTTCTCGGCGAGGAACTGCGCGGCGCGCCCGGTATCTATGCCATCCCGGCGGCGCGGTTGAGCGCGGCGGAGCGCGGTTTGGGTGTGCGCCCGGTATCGGGTCCCGGCGTCTCCACCGAAACCGCGGCGGCTGCGGCGGTCGGCGCTACCCGGGTCGCGTACGGATCGTACTGGACCGCGGGCGGGCGGCTCCATGCCCGGCTTTTCTTGCGCGATGTGCGGACCGGCCGCGATATGGCGTGCCTGGAAGCTTCCGCTGCCGGAACGGATGTGCTGGCGGCCGCCGCGGAACTGGCCCGCCAGCTCGCGCCCCATCCGGAGGGCTTCGGCACCCACAGCCCCGCCGCGCTCGAAGCCTACAGCCAGGCTCTGGAAGCGCCGGACAGCGTTTCCATGGCTAAAGCCGCCGAGCGCGCCATCGCCGCCGATTCCGATTTTGCGCCCGCCTATCGGCTCCTCGCCGAAACCCGGCACGGCACCGACGAGGCCCGTTCTACGCTCGAAAAGGCGCTGAACCGGCCGGCCATCCCGGCGCTGGAACGGGCGCGCATCGCGGTGGAATTGGCCGCCCTGCGCGGCGATGCCTCTGGGCGCTATCAAGCCCTGTCGGCCGTTGCCCGTCTCACCCCGCACGATCCCGATCTCTGGCGTTCGGTGGGCGAAATGGCGTTAAACCGGCACGATCATCGCCCCGCCGCGCAGGCCTACCGCCATGCTCTCGAAGTCGAGCCGGACGATACCAATCTGCTCAACCAACTGGCCTACGCCCTCGCCTGGTCCGGCGATTTGGAAGGCGCCACCGGCGCGCTCGAAAAATACCGGCAATTGCAGCCGGCCGACCCCAACCCCATCGATTCGCTGGGCGACATCAACCTGATCGGCGGGCGCTTCCGGCAGGCTGCCGGTCTGTATCTGGAAGCCGTGCGTAAGACCCCCGGCTTTCTCGGCTCCGGCGACTATTTCAAGGCCGCATTCGCCCAGTTGCTGGCCGGCGACCTGGCCGGCGCCAACGCCCTCGCCCGGCAGTATCGCGACGCCCGCGCGGCAGCGCACGACCCGGCGGCCGATTTCTTCGACGCCGAATGGCAGTGGGCCGTGGGCCAGCCCAAGGCCGCTTTCGCCCGCCTCGAAGCCATGGCGCAAAAGGCGGAAGCAGGGCCGCAGCGTTCTCTCGCCTCCCGGGCTTACGTGCGTCTGGCGGTCTGGAGCCTGGTCGCGGGCGACCGGCCGCGCGCCGAAGCCATGGCCCGAAAGGCCCGCGAAACCGGCGACCGAGCCACTTCCACTGCCGCCGCCATCGCCGCCTTCCTGGCGCAGCCGCCCGCCGCGGCCGCCGAATGGAAGGTCCGCGCTGGTAAATTCGCCCCTCTCGCCGCGGAAACCGAAATCCGCGATTACGCGCTGGCGCACGCCCTGCTGCTGGCTCGCGATTTCGCCGGCGCGGGCGAAGTGTTCGAGCGGATGTACACCAACGGGGAGGGATCGAGCGACGAAGGGCTGCCGGTGCTGCTGGCCGAGTGCGACCTCGAAACCGGACGCCTCGCCGAGGCCGCCGCCCTGTTGGCGCGTACCCCGGTCCCGCCGGTCCACGGCCTGTCGCCGTTCGCGGCTTTCTACTTCCCAACCGTGCTCGATCTGCGCGCCCGCCTGGCGGCGCAACAAGGCCACGCCGCCGAAGCTAAGGCCGACGCGGCGCTGTTCCGGCAACTCGCGGGGCGGTAGGCCGAGCCGCGACCCTGATAAGCGTGGCGCACGCTTTCGTGCGTGCCGTGTCGAGACTTCGAACTCCTGACGCCGCCCCGGCGGTTTTCTGGTGCTGAGGAAAACAGGCTGACCCAACTGACGGGGACCGGCGCGGGGAGCCAGGTGGGACAGACGATCGTTTTTTTGTCGTCTGTCAGGCGCGGGCGGCGTGTCGAGGCCTGACAGACGACGAAAAACGACCGTCTGTCCCACCTCCGGGTCGCCGAAACTGGCTCAACTCAAATTCCACGACTTCAGGAGAGTTCGGAGACTCTTCTCGACACCCGCTTGCGTAAAGGCACGCCGAGCGCGTCTTCAACGGAGCGGTTGCCCGGAAATACGTTAGTTAGCGAACTTATGAAGCCGTGTACTCATCCGGCGTTATGGGATGGCTCCGGTGCCTCATCTTTTAGCCGGTTGGCTGGACTGTAGCGCCCGAGAGCCTTCCGCAAAGCATCGATCGACAGTGGTTTACTCAGGTAGTCGTTCATTCCCGCCGCAAAGCAGGCCTCGCGGTTTTCCACGGTGACCGATGCCGTCAAGCCCACAATGGGGGTCCGCGAGCAGGGCGCGGACAGAGACCGAATGCGGCGCGCCGCTTCCAGCCCGCCTAAGCCTGGCATTTGTATATCCATCAATATGGCGTCATAAGACGCCGCCTGAACCCGGGACAGCGTGGCCATGCCATCGGCCACCACGTCGACGTTGCAGCCAAGTCTCTGCAGTACGAGCTTGACGACGGTCTGATTCACGGGGTTGTCCTCGGCCACCAGAATCCGCATCTGGCCCAGTTCCGGCTGGCCCACCGGCTCCGGCGCGGGAGATCGACCGGCGGAAGAGCCGGCCACAAAGTCGAATTCGAACACGGATCCTTCGCCGGGACGGCTTTCGACGCGGATGGGGCCGCCCATGGCTTCCACCAGGCGCCGGCTGATCGCCAACCCCAAACCCGAGCCTCCAAAGCGACGGTTGCTGGAGGCGTCCACCTGGCTGAAGGGCTGGAAGAGACGGCTGAGTTTGTCGGGAGGTATCCCAATCCCCGAGTCCCGTACCGAGACGCGGATGCGGTATTGGCCGGCCGGCGCGGGTTCCCGCGCAAGCCCGGCTTCGACATCGATGGTTCCCTGTTCGGTGAATTTGATGGCGTTGCCGATCAGGTTCGCCAGTACCTGCCTGATTCGCGTGGCGTCGCCGTCCAGACGTTCCGGAACGCCACTTTCCACGCTAAGGTTCAAGCGGAGATGCTTGTTACCAGCCATGGCGCGGAATAGTTCGACACCCCACTCCATGGCGTCGCGAAACGAAAACGGCGCCTGCTCCAACTCGAGCTTCCCGGATTCGATCCTGCTGAAATCCAGAACGTCGTCCAGGATCTTTGCCAGCGTCTCTCCCGATGAGCGGACCAGCCGGAGCATGGAACGGGCGTCTTCCGGCATGTTGCTATCGGCAAGGAGCGCGCTGAGGCCGAGGACGCCATTGAGCGGGGTATGAATCTCATGGCTCATATTGGAAAGGAACTCGCTCTTAGCCCTGGCCGCGGCCTCCGCCCCGATGCGGGCTAGCCGCAGATCCTCTTCCATCCGTTTGCGATCGGTGATGTCCAGATAAAACCCGAGTACGTGCGGCGAGCGGTCTATCGTGACTTCCCGCAGCCACAGCAAGCCGTTGCGCCGCCCCAACGTGGGATTGGTATAGGCCCATTCGTGCGCGTCCACGCATCCGAAGCTGGCCAGCCTCCGGCCGAGCTCATGCAGGGACTCCCGGCTGTCGAGCCAGCCAAGCTCCACCGCGTCTTTGCCGATCATCCGGTCTTTGGCGAGGCCGACCATCTCCTCGAAGGCGCGGTTGACATCCAGATAACGTCCCGCCATGTCGCATAGGGTAATGGCGATCGGGCTGGCCTCGAAAACACCGCGAAATGCCTCTTCCGCCTTCCGCAATTGCTCGGTGCGGCGGGCTACCATGCGGTCCAGATCCTCCATCCGGGCGGACGCCTGGCGGCCGACGCGCCATTTGTTGGTGAGCGCATGCGCCAACTGGATGACTTCGATATTGTCGAAAGGCTTCTTTAGGATCAGCAGGTTATCGGAATTGCCCAGACGGCGCACGATGTCCGTCCAGGAATAGTCCGAGTAAGCCGTGCAAATTACCGCCTGTAAGTGCGGATCAACCCGCCAGAGCCTCCCGATCGTCTCCACTCCGTCCCAACCCGGCGGCATCCGCACGTCCACCAGTGCCATCGCATAGGGACGATTCTCGGCAATCGACTTCTCGAGCAAGGCAAGTCCTTCTTGTCCCTGGTAGGCGGAATCGATTTCGAACCGAGTGGCGGCGGCCGGCGCATCGTCGAACAGAAACTCCTCGTCCGATTCGAGATCCGACCGATCCACCTGGTCGCCAACGAGGATTCTCCGTACGTCGGCGTGGATCGCCCGATTGTCGTCGATGACGAGGATTCGGCGATTCGGCTCTGTTTCGGTTGGAGGTTTCATGAGCAACCCGTGTGCGTGAGCGCGTTGGTCAGGGGAAGTTCCAGCGTGAAGGTGGCGCCCAGGCCCGGGCCCTCGCTTTCGGCCCACAACGAGCCCCCCAGCCTCTTTGCGGCCAGCGCCCCGGAATGCAATCCGAAGCCGTGTCCGTCCGGTTTTGTGGTGAATCCGTGGGCGAAAATCCGGGTCAGGTTTTCCGCCGCCAAACCCACGCCGCTGTCGCGCACGTCCAGGCGGACGCGGTCGTCGCCATGCCGGCGGATCCGCACCCGGATCGTTTTCTCCGGCTTCCCGGCCTCGCCAATCGACTGTTTGGCATTGCGCAGAAGGTTCAGAAGAATCTGCAGGATTTGATGTTTATCCGAATGAACGGGCGGAACGTCCTCAAAGTCGCGCGTGAGATGAATCTTCTGACGCTCGAGTCCGGACTGCAGTATGCGGACGGCGTCCTCGGTAAGCTCGCTGAGCGAGAGGCTTTCGATCAACCCGGAGACCTTGGCGTAACTTTGCTGGGCGGCCACGATCCGCTTGATGTGGCCCACGTGGCTGGTCAGAAGTTCCAGTTCTCCGATCAGCACCAGGTGCTCCTCCTGAAGGTGGCTGCCGAGCTTAGCGAGGTAAGGGAGGACCCGCTGCCCCTTGGGGTCTTGAAGGAGAAACTCGTCGATACCGCCGGCATGCCGCTGCAACAGGTCGACCACATCGATCAGTTTATCGACACGAGAGGCCTTAACCTTGTCCGCGACCAGCGTGGCGGACACGTTCACGCTGTTGAGTACGTTGCCGACGTTATGGAGAACGCTGGTGGCGATCTCCGCCATTCCGGACTGGCGGGAGAGATCGATGAGGCGCTGTTGGGCTTCGGCCAACTCGGCGCGAGCGCGCTCTTTGGCGCAGACCTGGTCTTGAAGCTGCCGGGTCCGGTCCGCCAGTTCGGCGTCGCGCCGCCCGATCTCCTCGAGCATGGTGTTGAAGGAATCGGCCAGCACTCCCAGTTCGTCGGACGAAGCCACCGTCACGCGATCCGCGAACTGGTGGGTTTCGGCGATTCGCTCCGCCACGCGGGCCATCGCCAGGATGGGACTGGAGACACGGGATTGCAGGACCACGGCCACCACCGCCGCCACCACCAGGCTGAGCGCGAAGATCAGCGCCGCTCCGCCGAGGTATTGGCGCAGTACGGCGGTCATCGATGGAACGCCGCCGGCCAGAACAAGTGTTCCCAGCCGGTCGCCCCCCGCGCTGACGGAGCGCACCAGAACCAGGGCGTCGGCTTCCCGGCGGGTCCCATCCGGCGGGCGGGCCGGACACCCGTTGGCGCCGCTCCGATGGAATTCGGCGAAACAATCGCCCCGCGCGCTGTACAGCACGGCGTCGCGTACCAGGTTATCGGCGCGTAACGAACCCAAAAGCTCGTTGGCGGCCTTTTGATCGCTGAGGGTGATGGCCGGCCCCACCTGGTCGGCGACAATGTTGCCGATGGCCGCTACCTCCGCGCCGGTGTGGTCCCAGAACCGGTGCAGATCGAGCCAGGAAAAGCCGGCCGCCGCGATGACCGCCGCGACCGCGCCGCCGCCGGCAATCAGGGCGGTTAACCTCCAGCGCAGGGATGCATACTTTTTCATCGCGGCAGCTTCCCCTTGATTTGGCCGTACCGCAACAGCTTGGAACTGATCTCGACGCCAGTGGCGGCGAGCACCTGCAAGTCGACTTCGAAGCTCATGTGGCCATCGACTTCCAGCAGATTGACGGCGCCCCCGTAATTCAGGAACCGGCCCGACTCGCCGATGGTGAGCGTATGCGTGGAACGCACGTCGGCCAGCGCCCGCTTGATCTCGGCCCCCTGATCGGTGGCCACATAGAGCACCTGGACGGGTTGCGGTTCGGCGGCGGATTTGATTTCGATTACCCGAATGGGCCGATCGTTGACGACTTTGCCATCGAGGACCCGATGCAGAACCTGCGCGAGGGACGGCCGGCCCATGACCGCCACGGTAAGAGAGTCATCGGCGGAAGCCGTGGCGGGCCATTCCGTGTACCGCAGGAAGCTCAACACGATGGCCGACTTGAGTTCATCTTCGGGCTCGGAAGGCGTGGCGCGGGAACTCACCAGCAGTCCGAACAAAGCCAGGCTGGCAAGAGCCGGCGCCCGTCCGGGGCGCAGCCTCATAGTTTGTCCGCTCTCCATTAGAAACGCTGGGTCCACTTGAGCACAAAGGTTCTCCGTATGGGAATGGCGACGTTCGGCATCTGCGAGTATGCCTCGAGCACCTTTCGGTCCGTCAGGTTGTCTACCGAAAAGCTCAGTTCTCCCCAACGAGTCGGGTGCCAGGCCAGCCGCGCGCCAACCAGAAACGTTCCCGGCGCGGCATAATTCAAGTCTCTCGATCTGGCTTTGGCCGTTAAGTCCAGCCGCAAGGTGCGCGAGAGGTCGTGCTGCGAGCGCAGCAATCCCTGATGGGGCACCGTCAAGGGCCGGAAGTTCCACTGGTAGTTTACGTTGGTCGAGGCAGGCAGCCAATCGGTCTCATTCAGATACGAGTAGGACGGGATCAGCCGCCAACCGGAAAGTACCTGCCACATCCCCCAGACTTCGCCGCCGTATGAGCGGCCGGTACCCGCGTTATCGGCTACCACCTGTTCCGACAGAGTTAGCGTACCCCCGTCGATGGCGATGGTGGGCACCAAGGGGGACTGGATCGCCTGGAGCCTGCCGTAATAACTCCAAAAAGTGGAGGCATCCACGGACCACCGCTGGCCGGACTGGAGCCGGTAGCCCACTTCCAGGCCCCTCTCCGTTTCCGAAGCTAACGACTCGGACCCGGAACCCGAAACGGTGACGGGGAAGCCATCGGCAAGCACCTGGCCATCGTCGAGGCGCAGGTCGCGGTCGAAGCGGCTCGGCACACGCACGGCGCGCGAAGCGGCAAACCAGACGGACTGTCTCGAACTGGGAGTGTAGAGGAGGCGGAAGCTGGGTTGGTACTCGAGATGCGAATAGGAGTTGGAATCGAGACGAATACCGGCCGACGCCATCAGCCGGTCCGGCACGAATTGCCATTCATCGCGCAGCACCACGTCGCCCACGCGATAGGCGGACCTCCTCGGGTTAAAGGCGGCAAAGCGGTTCGAGTAGGTTTGGTCCCAGTATTGTTGATAACCGGCCCCCCAGTAGAATTCGTTCCGCTCTCCGATCTTCTGGCGTTGCTGAAAATCGACCGTCAGGTTGTTGATAGCCCCGCCGACATAGGGGTAGTCGAGGTTGTCGCGGTTCCACGAGAAGTTCAGGACGCTTTCGGTGGCCGCCGAGCTGGTGTGGGTCCAACTGCCGTGCAGGTAGCCGCCGGCGTAACCGGTGTGGCCGTTCTCCAGGTCCACCTTGACCGGCGCCAAGAGCGGATAGGCGTTCACATCGTGCCGCCCCATCCGGTACAGATCGCCCTCGACCATCCATTGGTCCTTTCCGTCCGGTTTGCCGTCGAAGCGAAAACCCATTCTGCCGCTGGCTGCATCCAGGTCGTTCACGGAAGGGTCCCGATAGGTATAGCCCCTGCCCATGAAGAAATAGCCGGGGGAGCCGTAGGCGGGAGTGCTCTCTTCGAGTTTGCCCCAGACGCGGTAGGCGAATTCTTCGCTGGGAGCGGCATCCCAACGAACCTGTGCATCGCCGCGCAGTTGGTTGCCGGTGGCGATACTGGCGGTTCCTCCTTTGGCCGCCTGTGCGTGTTTGGTGATGATATTGATCACGCCGTTGACGGCATTCGGCCCCCACATCACAGCGCCGGGTCCGCGCACCACCTCGATTTGTTCGACATCTTCCAGGTCTACGTCGACCGCGTCCCAGATCACGCCCGCGAAGAGCGGGGTGTAGAGGGATCGCCCGTCGATCATCACCAGAATTTTATTGGAGTAAAGGGTGGCGGACCCCCGAGCCGAAACCACCCACGAGCGGCCGTCCAGGTGGAGCACGGTAAGGCCAGGGACCCATTGGAGCGCCTCGGGAATGCAGGTGGCGCCGGACCGCCGGATGTCTTCGGCGGTCAGGACGAATACCGCCGCCGGGGCTTTGGACAGTTCTTGCGCCTTACGGCCCACCGAAGTCACCTGGACGTTGAACAGCTCATCGACGCCAAGCTTATCGAGATCGTCGGTTGGGACTCCAACCCGCTGAGCGGAGCAGATCCCCAGGGCAAAAGCCAACAGGATCATGAGCGAGAACGGTCTCATGTAAGATTTATCGGCAGATCACAGGTAAAGATTAGGTTTCGGATATGTTTTCATGCCGATTTCGGCTTATCCCGCTCTGCTAACAAGCTGTCAGCAATCAGCGCTCGGCTTTCAGCTCATTCGCTGGCTCAAGTTCGCCGCGGGCTGGCGCATTGGCAACGATGAGAGCATCCGGCAGACCGTGACAACCCGCAACGCGCCGCGGTGGTGGTAAGCTTCTCCCAGGGATGCCGGTCTATCGCGAACAGCCTCCAACCGCCGCGCTGGCCCGTTGGGTGGAGTGCGTATGGTGCCTGGAAAGCGCTACGGCGGTCGCCGGACATCGCGTGCCACCGGATGGGTGAGGCGACCGTGGCGCTAGAGGTTGCCGGGCGCGTGTTCGGGGAAATCAGCGCTCTCCTGGCACCGCCCCGGCAATCCTAAATCGGAGAGGCCGCTCACCGATGCCGCCACGAAGTATGGCCCGTGATCTTGTATAAGGGAAGGGTTCAGGTTGGGGGCGGCTGCCAAATGCAGAGAGCATGCCGCTTTCGGAAAAAGCACTGCACGAGCAGGCCGTAATGCGCGAATCGGCGGTGTCCACAATACCAGAGCGGCGAATGCGCCGTAGTTCAAGGCGCGGATGCCAGATTTAAATAATTAATTAATCTTAATGTTTATTTGAAATCAGCAACTTACAAAAAATCGGGCGCAATTGCCCCTTCGTTTACCGAAATTGACCGCAATCTGCAACTGGCCGTTGGCGATACCTCACGCAGACGGGAATCAAATGAAATCTTCAACCAAAAACGGCTCTTGGACGAAAGGCACCAGCGGCAACCCTTGCGAAAGACGTGGAATCGGGCCGGCGTGAATTGCGCGAGTACCTGAAGAACCTGAAGAATGGCAAACCGGAGAAAGTCGCAGAAAGCCCGGAAGGTACAAGCCGATGAAACCAATCGAAAAGCGAATTCAACGTCTGGAACGGGCGTATTGGCCCGAATCGATGCCCGAATCGAACACCGGCCTTGTAACCATGGAAGAGTTTCTATTTATCTGGGGGATCCAAAAGAAATGGCCTGGCGAAGCTGCGGTACCGAGTTTCGCGCGGGGAGAGTACTGCCAGATATGGCGGCGAAATCGTTCTGCGGCGAAGCCCCAGGATCTGGTGGTCGGCTTCATGCTCGGCTGCTGCTCGATTATCGGGAGCCAGAAATCGGCCACGATCCTCGGCATGACCGCGCCGCTTCTGGCCCTCGCGATTCCCCTGCTCGACACGGCGCTCGCCATCATTCGAAGCTTTCGCGGCAAGCCGATCTTCACCGCCGATCACGGCCATATTCACCATCGGCTCCTCGATCAAGGTCTGACGCCTCGCCGAGTCGCGCTGATCATCTACGGGAGTTGCGGCCTGTGTGCGAGCCTGGCGGTCCTCATGATGAACAACGGATTCGAAGGGCTCGTCATCCTCCTGTTCTGCGTCGCCGCGTGGATCGGCATCCAGCATCTCGGTTATGTCGAATTCGGCGTTGCCGGACGCATGTTCGTGGAAGGCGCCTTCCGCCGTCACCTGAACACGAATGTCGCCCTCAAGGTATTACAGGAGCGACTCTCGAAGGCTGCAACTCCCGACGATTGCTGGACGGTGATTCAGGACAGCGCAAAGGACTTTGGCTTCCACACGGTTGAGATGTCTCTGGCCGGCCGCGCCTACCAGTACCGGAATGGCGGTTGTCCCGAACGCTCGTGGGTCGTTCGCATCCCGCTTTCTTCTGTTGATTTCGTGGAACTTACCCGCGAGTTCGACACGCCGGCCGAGCACAGCGTCGTCGTACCCTATGCGGACACGGTCCGTCGCACCATGGAAGCCAAATTGGTGAGTTTCCCGAACGAGCGAGCGCTCGGAGCGGCCGGATGACATTGCCGGCGCCGATGGCCAAGAATGTGGCTATGATTGTCGCCCACCCGCTTCTCTATGGTGAAGCCAACGGTGGTGTCAGTTGCGATGCCCCGTTACCCGTTGGGCCTTCCGTTCCGCGCCCTGATCGCCATTCTCTGAGCCGCGCCTGTTCCCTCGTCCGCAGCCGTCGCCTCACCGACAATCTGAGATCCATGCTGTGTGACCCACTGGCCGGAGGCGTATCCGCATTCGCGATGGAGCATACACTGAAGCCCCAAGGGAACGCAACCTGCGGTTTCTTTCCCTTGAACCTTTTCTTCCCTTAGCTGCCAGTGACGCCCAAAATGCAGCTTCTTCTTTGGTCGTGTCGCTTCTGCCTCCGTGGAAGTCAAGCAAGAGTCCGCTGCCGCATGCTTGAATAGGCTAGGCTCTTAGATAGATAGCAGGAGCGCTTCTGCGATGTAAAACATGGCATAGTAAGCGCGCGAAACCGCCGTGTCGAAATCGCCATCGGCTAGCAACAGTTTGGCGGATCGGACATTGCGGTGGGCTTTTTGAAGGAGTCCCTCCTGCTCGGGCGTCACACCAAGACCCCTTCCCTTCGCACGTTCAGCATTAACGGAGATTGCTCATTACAAAATCTTCTCCGGACAAATAGACACACGAGGTTACCACGTCGTGCTTGAGGCTCAGGCCAGAGGTAAACGACGATAGCCTCTGGATTTCTCTGTTCGGGTTTACCGCGCCTTGCAGAACCAGCATCACGTCAATGTCCGAATCTGGTTCGGCTTCGTCGCGCGCCTGGGAGCCAAACAGCACGACTCGCACAAGTCGAGAGCCATAAATCTGCTCAAGACCGTCCCGAAACTCATGCAATATCTGATCAAGCCGCGCAACGCGCATATCCAACAACCCTCATCAGTTTGCCACAAGTGGACGGAATCGCTCACCCACCTTCACCGTAATGACACCGCCCGATTCTTTTTGGCCATGGCTACCACGTAGCCGTAACTAATTCGCCGCCATGCGCGGGTCGGCGGGCTCCACCAAGTCCGGCACGGCGGCGAGGCGTGCGTGACTGGAGTGCGCATCGTCTCCGGTATCCAGCCACGCTCTTGCCCACGGCCTCAGGCCGCTTTATCCGCCTTCACCGGATGACCGGTAGTGGGCCGGGCTCTTCTCTCAACGGTACGCTTCGCGGCGGTTGCGAATGTGCAGAATCCGGATGATGTCTGGCTTCTCATACACGAAACGAACTCGCCAGTCTCCCACGCGCAACCTGAATTGGCGCCCCTCCCCCGCCAGCATCTTTATGTCGCCAAAACCGGTTTGGGCAAACCGTTCGATGGCCCCCTCCACCTGGTCCCGGTTGCGGTTCGGTAATCGTTCCAGATCCCTGACCGCCTGCGGGCGAAACAGGACTCGTTCATGCCCGTTTGCGTCGGAGCTGTTCAAATGGGATATCAGGAGAGGCGTCGGCCAGAGATGACGCCACCGAGGCTCGCTCTTCTTCCGTCTCCGGCTCATCGTCAAGCGGCGCGGTCAGCATCGCCAGTTCCACTGGATCCGCCAACGCGCGCAGGATCTTGCGCGCCGCCGGCACATCGCTCTCGGGAATCTGGTCTACCAAGGTGTGCAACTCGTGGCGGTCGATATCGGCCATAACACCTCCTCTTTTCGAGTTTACTCTCTATGCCGGCATCCGCGGATCGGTGCGGCCAAAGCAACTCCTGGACCGCACGCACTATTTCTTCCTGCGGATCATGATCCCCCAAAAGACAGCCTGACTCTTTCTGTGGTGACTCACGCAAGCAGAGCTTATTCTTACCCGACTTTTTCCACCTTGACCGGAATTGCCAAAGTCCTTTCGCTATCTCACCACTTAGGCAAAGCGCAGCATTATACGGGTCGGCGTGCCCCAATGAGTCCTGCCCGGCGCCAAGGCGTGCGTGGCTGGCGGACGCCCGCGTATCCGCTATCCAGCCACGCCGCGTCGGCATTTCCTTTTCCCCCTATTGCCTCAACTCCCAGCCTCAGGCCGCCTCAGCCTCCATCTCCCGCCGAAGTTGGCTCATCCTGCCAATCGCCCGAGCCAACCCGGAGTAAGGCCGGCAAGGCCCGGCTAACGAAGTTGACGCCCGAACAACGCAGCGAGATTGCGCGACGGGCGGGCAAGGCTGGCGGGCGCGGACGGAAGAAGGACTAAATCCTCGGCGGCTTTCGCCCTGTACCGCCTGCCTCTTAGGCCTCGCGGCTGGTCCGGTCTACGAAAGCTACGTTATAATAAGCCGCTTATGATGCCACGCGGAAGGTTGCGAAGAACTCAGAAGCCGCTTATGGTAGTAGTTGCATGGCAGCGAAGAGTGCGATCAGCCGGTACCTCGCCGATATCGGGAGCAAGGGCGGTAAGGTAACGGGCACGAAAAAAGGCTTTGCTTCCCTGACCGATGAGGAGCGGCAGGCAATTGCGAGGAAGGCGGCGGCTGGGCGGCGGGCGGCGGCGGCGAAGAGAAAGAAACCCGGGAGATAGTCCTCCATAATAAGCCGCTTATGGTACACTGAGTATATGGATGACAAGATCCTGATGGACCGGTTCGACTCGCTCTCCCGAGAAATCGGTGAAGTAAAGGACGGAATCAATCGCGTCGAAACGCGGGTGGCGACTGCGGAGCAGCGCACGACCGCCGCCGAGCACCGCACCATCGAAGCCATGCGCGACATGCAGACCGAAATCCTGCGCGGCATCGAAGCCTTTGCCCGCGGCAACTTCGCCCGCATGGTCCGCCTCGAAACCGCCGACTCCTCCACTACCCAGCGCCTCGCCGCAATCGAAGAACGGCTCCTGATGTTGGAAACCCGCCAGCGGCCGCCGCAGTGATCAGTCCCGATGTGTCAACGATCATCTGAAAACGTACTTTTCTGAGCGGGAGCCGAGGGAACTGGCGATCTGTAGTAGCACCTGTTTCCGAATGACACTGAGGCGTTCCGGGGCTCGCCCGAAGGCAGCCTACCTGGAACTTGGTAGCGGCTTTATCGATCCGCACAAATCGCCGAGTGGGACGGTGGGACAGACCATTGCTTTTCGTGGTCTTTTAGCCCTCCGCCGTAGCGCGGCTCCCAACAGACGACAATAAACGAGCGTCCGCGCCATCGCGGGGCTTAGGCTCCCCACCTACTGCACCGGCAGCGTCGCTGCTGCCGTAGTTTGGCCGCCGACGGTGAGCGAGATGGGCACCGCCGAACCGGTCGTGGCGTTGGACGGCACGGTCACGGCGACCTGATACAGCCCGGGGTAGTCGGGCGCCAGGACCGCATACACTACCGTTGCGCTCTGGCCGCCGATGGTTACGGTGGGTGTAGTGGTGGTGTACGACAGAGGAGCCGCGACCGCCGGCACTCCACTATAAGGCTGGTTCGTCACCGGTCCCAGCCCGTCGGCCCAGAGCAGGATCGTGCTGCCGCGCTTGGCCGCAGAGCTGTTGGTGATCAGGTTGTAGGACAAATCCGTGGCAATAGCCGTGCCACTGTTGTAGTTGAAAAACTGCGGCGCGGCATTCGAGATGTTCACAGTCACGACATTGGATGAGAGTCCGGTATCGCTCGTCACCTTTACTTGCGCCGAGGAATAATTTTGCAGCTCCCATGGAGCAAAGACATTGATTTGCGTGGGACTGATATAGATAGGGTAGCCGGGATAGGTCACGCCAGAGCCTACGTCGAAACTCACCGTCACCGTATCGAGCTGCAGTGCCAGGTTGGTGAAGGTATTGGAAGCGGTGTAGTTGATCAAGTTCGAGCCAAATAGCGAGACGTACGACCCGGGAGCGATGGTTGGCAAGAAGGCGGCTCCGTCCACGACTCCGGGCTGGGCGCTCGTTTCGCTGTTCAGCCTTGGGGTGGTGGTGACCAGGTAGGCATAGACTTCGACCGACTGCCCCACAAGCGAATTCATGTTGATGGTGAGAAACGACGTTGCGATGCTGGCCGGCAGCACGGCGTCGAAGTAAAGGAACCCGTAAGGGTCCGTGGAGCAGGTGATGGAAGTTGTGCTGCTGGCCGGAGAGCACGCCGGCCCGCCAGGAGCGCTCTTCAACGTCAGGCCGCCTGAGGCGGTAATCGGCGCGGAGGCGTTGGCGATGGGCGCGCCGGTGGTGTCGGTAACCTGCAGGATCGGATATCCACTCGGATTCATATCCGAGCCAGGTGCCCCTGCGAAGGAATAGGTGCCGTTGCTGTCGCAGCAGGACAGGAACATAACCACGTTGTAGCCCACATTGCTCTTGACAATGAACATGAACGGAATTCGCAGTGTGGTAGCCGAACCGGTGAGGATCACCGCGCCGGAGTATTCACCCGCCGCGGGCAGCGGTCCCGAAAAGGTCACGGTGAGAGTTGCTGTGCCGCCCGCGGCCAGCGTGGAGCTCGACAAGCTGGGCATGATTTTGGTCGAACCCAGATTTACGCCGGTAGTCACGGTTCCCTCGCCCGAATCAACCGAGCAGCAACTCACGCTGGCGGCCAGCGTCACCGAACCGGAGCCAATATTTGTCAGGGTGATATCGATCGGCGCCGGAGCCGAGCTGACGATGCCGAAAGAAGCCGAAGAAGGCACCGCCGTCACGTTCGCGGTGATGGCCGCTCCCGCATCTAGCAGGCCGGCGCCGATCCATTCGGCGTCCACCGGCGCCCCGTAGTAGTCCTCCACGGTAACCGTCTGTGCCGCGTTGTTCACCAGCAGAGACTTGATCTGCCGGCCGTTGAGCGAGGGGTGGGCCTGTTTCAGGAGCGCGGCCGCTCCGGCGGTCAAAGGAGTGGAGAAACTGGTGCCATCAGCGGCCGCGAAGCCGTTGGTTGTATAAAGGATCGCATCCCCGGCGTCGAACGTTTCGCCGGCCATATACATTCCCACCGTGGAGGGCAAGGAATAGTCGTTCGGATCGGGGAAGAGATGCACATCATCACCGCCAGTGGCTACCAGGTCGGGCTTCAACTGCCCGTCCGGAGTGGGACCGAAGGAGGAATAGCTGGCCACCGTATTGGCGGCAAGGGACGGGATCGGGTTACTGGTAGTGCCAAAACCGAAGTAGCTGCCCTAAGTGGTCAAGTCCATTTCGGCGCCGGCCGTGTCGATGGTCACAGATCCGCCCGGATTGGCATCGATGTAGGCTTTGAGATTCAGTCCGTCGGAATTTGAGATCACCACGCCAGGGCCGTACTCGTTGATGCCTCTGGCGTAGGGGGAACGGTAAATCGATGTCGAATTGGATTGATACCAGATAAATCCGATGGCACCCGCGTTCTGCGCATTCAACGCCTGCTGGTCGTAGACGCCGTTCGCGCTGGTGCCGGCAACCGGGCAACTGGCGGTCACTCTAATCAGGGCAAACGCGCCGTTGAGGGAGCCGGCCGCAAGCGGCACGCAGGCGAGGCCGGTACCATCGAGCAAATCCACATCGACGAGCGGCGCAACGTTGGCGCCATCCGCCGAGGGATAAAAATACGAGTCGCTCATCATGGCCTGAATGTGCTGCAAATTAAAAGGCGCGCCCGAAGCATTCACCGAAACCGCGGGCATCATGCCGTGCGAGTTGAGGGTGGCGCCGACCGAGATCACGTCGGGAGCGTTGGATGGAGACGAAATCGTGTTGAAGGTCGGGTATGAGAAAAGACCATCGTCGCCGCTATCGCCAGCCGCCGCCAGCACCACCTTGCCGGCCATCACCGCGGTTTCGAACGCCGCCGCTACCGGATCGCTGGAGGCCGCGGTGATAGCCGGGGAGCCAATCGAGGGGGAACCCCACGAGGTGGTAATCACGTCCATGCCGTCCGTCACCGCGTCATCCACGGCGTTGATCATGGACTCGTCACTGGCGAAGCCGAACGAGCCCGCGATCTTGTAATTGCCAATCCACGCCTTGGGCGCCATCCCCTGCAGCCTGATCGTGCCACCGGTGGACGAAACCGCCGGCGCAGTGACGGCGTTGCCGGCGGCTACCGACGCTACCGCAGTGCCGTGCCCGTAGCGGTCGCGCGGCGTGTAATCGTCCGGTTCGGAATCGGCGGCATAATCGGCTGGATTCGAGCCCACCGCCAGCAGCCTCACATAACTCCGCGCCGCGATGACCTTGCTATTGGTGAAAGCACAGTCGGCGGTCGAACTGGAGTTGTATGTCCAGCCCGCCGGATACTCGCCGGCAGTCGGGGTGCATTTGGGGAAGCCGGCCGGTACGCTCAGGCTGGGATCCTGAAACATCGGGTTGGTAAGTTCGAGCCCCGAATCGAGAATGCCGATCTTGACGCCCGCCCCCGCGTTGGTAGATCCGCCCAGCGCCGCCCACGCCGCCGGTGCGTTGACCAGTTGCACAGCGCGGTCCAGACTGGCTTCAAACCGGCGCATGGGGGTAACTGAAGACACTCCTGGGATGCTCCGCAGTTCTTCGATGGCCTGCCCAGGGGCAACGACGAACAGCGCGTTGAGCACGTTCGAAACCCGGCTGGTGACCCGAATATTGCGCGCCTGCAAGACCTGTATCATGGCCTGCTGGCGGCTTTCAATCCGGGCACGGTAGGCCTTCGCATCGGGTGTTGCAGCCTCCTCCGGCGTGTGATACTGGGCCAAAACCGGCGCATCCGGCAGCACCATTACGTAACGGCCCGGCATGGTCATTTGACGCACAGCGGTGTGTTTGCCCAGGCCGGTGGTCCGTCTGGCCACGGCAGCTTTACGCCTGGGCGCGGGGTGTTGCCCAAAGGCCGGCAGGACCAAGAGTCCCGCCACCAGCGACAGCGCAAGCAAGGTGTGGCAACGGGCAACCGCAACAGTCGGATAAGACATGCTCAATTTACATGACATAAATAAGCAATTTTCGTCGTCAATCTTTCACGGGGAGGTACTACCATTCGTGAATTGTACCTCCAATCTAAGCTCCGAAAGTCCCAGTTTGGAGGCAGCAGCGCGCGATTTATCCGGCGTCAGGAAACCCCCAATAGTGGAGGCGATTCGCGGCTGCCGAGCCGACCAAAAGGGATCGCCGGCAATCACTGTCGGTGGACCAAAAAGATCGGCGCAGAGGGGTGATCGACACTTCGGTACTCGCGCCTGGAATCGTCCGCTGCGGAGTTATTATTCCTTCCATCGTGTGAGCCGCCCCGGCCCGTGGCGTGTCCGGACTTCGGACTCCAGGGGCCTCACGCGGCCGTTCTGGGCAGCACCTCACGCTCTACCGCTTTGCCCGACTGATCCTCTGCCACCTCCAACTCCCAGGAAGCCTGCATGTTCATCCAGAATCTGGACGTCGTGCCGAAGTAGCGGGCCAGCCGCAGGGCGGTATCCGCCGTGATGCCGCGCTTTTCATTCACAATGTCGTTGATCCGCGTCGCTGGCACGCGAAGTGCCATCGCCAGCCCATGGGAAGACATGCCAAGAGGGCACAGGAACTCTTCGCGGAGAATTTCGCCGGGATGAATGGGTGGAAGCCGATCTTTGTTTGCCATGCGCTAATCACCTCGCTAATGGTAATCGACAATCTCGACATTCTCCGCAGCGCCCTTTCTCCAGACGAAGCAGATTCGCCACTGATCGTCGATTCGGATGCTGTGCTGCCCCTCTCTGCCGCCGCTCAGAGCTTCGAGCCGGTTTCCCGGAACGGCCGCAACGTCTGCCAGGGTTTCTGCGTCGTCGAGCAGGCGCAGTTCTCGGCGCGCGATCTTGCCGATATTGCCGAACTTCCGGTTCCGCTGGCGATGGAACAACTCCTCGGTGTCCCTGCAGCGGAAGGAGCGGATCACACCGAAAGTATATCACGACACCAGTTAAATGACGCTCATTACACGGGCCCCATTCCACCCCATCTTCACCGGAATGAGCAGGGCCGGTTGTTGCATTCCTTCCTCTCTTCGGGCTCCACGTACTGCGCGAACCAGGAGCGTTGGAGACGAGTGGTTCACTGCTCTCCCCACTGGGCAGCAATTGGAAAGTGTGGCGCACGACCCGCGCCACGGATTATGATTGCCTACGGGTCCCTCGTGTACAACTACGCCAGTAAATTCCTCGCCTTGTTCTTCGATCCATTCCACTGGGCTCTGTTGCTTGCCGTGGGCGGCATCATTAGCTGGAGAAGACGGTCTCTGGCTCTGCGATTGCTGGCCACATCGATACTCGTCCTGGCAGTGTTCTCGTGTCCAGAAGTCTCGCTGACGCTCACACGACCGCTGGAGGCACAGTATCGCGATTCCGGTGTCGCCCAAATGCCCGAGGCGCCGGCGATCGTCGTGCTCGGCGGCACAGTTCACACGCCCAACCAGGTGCACCATGCGAGTGCTCTCGCCGATTCCAGCGACCGCCTGCTTGTCGCCTATCGCCTCTTCCGCGCTGGGAAAGCACCGCTGGTGATCTGCAGCGGCGGTAACAATCCCTGGCTGGGGGACCCACACCACGGCTCCGAGGCTCGCTCCATGAGCGGCCTACTTGAGGAGTGGGGCATTCCGGCCGCCGCCATTGAGGTGGAAGAAAACTCTATCGACACGCGAGGGAACGCCCTGTTCAGTTATCGGATCCTCTCGGCGCGCGGTACCCGGAAGATCATTCTGGTCACCTCCGCGATGCATATGCCGCGCGCCGCAGCGGCGTTTCGCAAGGTTGGATTCGAGGTGGTTCCGGCCCCTGCCGATTTCCGGACCGGATGGGAGGGGTCCAATCCACTGCTTCTCTGGCTGCCAAAGGCAGAGAGCATGGAGCTTTCCGAAAAAGCCCTGCACGAGTGGTTGGGCCTGTGGGTGTATCGCCTCCGCGGCTGGGCTTGAGCCTTTCGAGAACCTTGCGGCCCAGCGCCCACCGTTGCCGGATTCCTATGTCTAGCCATCGTCCAGTTCTCCGCAGGGTTCACGCCGTAATCCCTGTCCTTGAGAATCGCCTTTGGTCACACATTGGAGCCCGCGAAGATTCCGCCGCTGATCGAACTGCCTCGACTTCTCTTAGCCGCGGAGCATGTCTTGAGCGATACGGAGAGCGACGAGGATTTGCGCTTACTCCTCGCACCCGGCTCATCGCTCGGTGGTGCCCGTCCGAAAGCCTCGGTCCGGGACCGCGACGGCCATCTGGCGATTGCCAAGTTTTCGAACCTGGGAGACGAGGTGAACACCGTCTTGTGGGAAGCCGTGGCACTGACGCTCGCGGCCCAGGCGGGTATCCCGGTTGCTGCATGGCGGCTTGAAACCGTCGTCGCCCATAATCCCTTAGGCACCTTAGGTAGTTTCTCCTTGATGTTTTGCCGTTTGCCGATATACGATATATTATGATTCGCTCTTTTCGAGATACCGAGACGGAAAAGATCTTTCGGCAACAATTCTCGAAAAAGCTTCATGGCGTAGAAAAAATCGCGGCTGCGCAAGCTCTTCCACCTGAATCGGGCAACCACGCTCCGCGACTTGGCCTTGCTTCCCGGAAACCGGCTGGAAACGCTAGAAGGAAATCGCAAAGGGCTGTACAGCATTCGGATCAACGACCAATACCGCATCCGCTTCGGCTGGAATGAGGGGGATGCTTTCGACGTCGAGATTACCGACTACCATTAAATGAAGGAAACCCTAAATGCCTAAACTGATTCCCCCGCCACATCCCGGCGAAACGCTCCTGGAGGACGTCTTGAAGCCCCTCGACATGAGCGTGAACCAGCTTGCGACCAACCTGGGCGTTACGGCAACCCGCCTCAACGACATCGTTCGCGGCCGGCGCGGCGTCACCGCCGACACGGCCCTGCGCCTGGCTCGGTATCTGGGGACATCCGCCGAATTCTGGCTTGGCCTCCAGTTAGAGTATGACCTGCGTATGGCCAGACAAACAAAGCTGAAAGAGATCGAACGCGCCGTGCGACCCCGCACCGAGGCGGCCTGAGCGTTTCACTTCCCATGCGACACCCGCTGCACTGGCGCTGCCCTCGAGTCGTGCCCGCCGGACATTCCGCGGCGATGTTTCCGAACCTCCGATTGCCTCGGCGATTCGAGTAGCTACCCGGTGACCCTGCAGCGGAAGGAGCGGATCACGCGGAAACTGTGTCCCGACCACGGTCAAGCGCCGATCAGTTTTTTTCGTGCCGTTTCGTCAAGCTCAGGCACTATGTCTACCTCGTCGGCTCCATCCACCTCGTACTCCTCATATTCTTCGTCCCCATTATCCTGGTAGTCCAGGAGGCCCGATTCCAGCCCTTCAGTGATGTCCTGATCGAGCGACTTGTTGCCGCTCTCCAGGATGTACTGGGAGACGCGCGCCCTGATGGAGGCCGATGTCTTGGCGTCGGCCATCAGCATCAACTGTACCGAAAGGGCGGCTCGGCAGCTTTGCTGCATGCGGGCGTGGACCTGTTTCATCATGTCCCGGCGGGCCAGCAGATGCGCGGTCTGGAATTCTGGCAGCTTCATCCATCGCCGCAGGGTCCTTTCGTTGACGCCGCTCTCACGCGCAGCCTCTTCGAGATTGCGGGAGGTTTCTGCCCGTGATGGGGTTCCAGGACAGGCGCCGGGGAATCATGGCCGGCCTCTCGATGTTCGTCCTCGGGGTTCTCCTCGAAGGCGGCCAACACTTCTCCCCCGGGCGCTCCGTGGAACTCGGGGATGTGATCGCGAACGGTATCGGCGTGAGTTGCGGCACCCTCTTGGGCCTTCCTTTCCGCACTCTGATAGCCATTCTTTGAGCCGCTGCTGTTCCCTCCAGAGCGGCCATCGCCTCGAGAACAATCTGAAATCCATGCTGTATGACCCACGGGCCGGAGGTGTGTCCGAATTCGCGATGGCGCATAGACTGAAGCCCCAAGGGAACGACGAAAAGCCGAAGTCAGCCAAGATGGAGAAGGCCATCGTTGTATCATTGCGCGACGACGAAGGCATGACTGTCGGCATTATGACGGATTCTGCAGCCGGGGATGTAACGCGGGCGTCCGAACGATGGGTCGAGGCTAGTTTTAGGTGGTTTCGTGCGATCGGCTCGGTGTTTGGATTGTTCCTAATGACCGCGCTTGTGGCCGTGTCCTACGATCCAGTGGCATACGCCCACTGGTTCTTCCGCGGGGAGTCCGAATCTGAACGCTTTTGCCGAACGCTGGGTGGGCTCCGTGCGTCAGGAATGCCTATCCAAGCTCATCCTCTTTGGAGACGCTTCGTTGCGCCGCGCGTTGACTGAGTATATCGAACATCATCATTTTGAACAGAACCACCAGGGCAAAGGCAATCTTCTCCTCTTCCCTCCGATGGACGTATCGCCGAAATGCCAGATCGTTTACCGTCGTGATCGCCTGGGGGGGCTTGCTCAAGTTTCACTCCCGAGCGGCCTGATACTTTGACCACACGGGAAGCAAATTGCTAATTGATGAAAGGTCTGTTCGCCCGGACCAGCTAAGTTATTGATTCTATGGTGCGCCCGAGGTGATTCGAACACCTGACCTTCTGGTTCGTAGCCAGACGCTCTATCCAACTGAGCTACGGGCGCAATAGACTTAGTGTCCGACGAGGCCGGACCGAACTTTTTTCCAGTGTACTACATGGCACTGCCCTCGCGGGGCGGAAAAAAGCGGCGAAACGCATCGGCGGCGGTGCCGGGGTGGCGGACAATCGCTTTCAGGTCGTGACCCGCGGAGGGGATCGCCAGCAGCTCGGTTCTGGCGGGAATCAGGTTCAGGGCGGCGCGCAGTTCCTCGATCGTGCCGAAAGGGTCGGCGGTGCCGTGAATGAATAGAGCCGGCGTGCGCCACTGCGGGAAGAAACCTGTGCGCGGCTGCTGGGGCTTGCCGGGAGGGTGGAGAGGATAGGAAACAAGCAGCAGGGCCTCGGCCAATGCCGGCGATTCGGCGGCGGCCATGGCGGTTTGGCGGCCGCCGTAGGAATGGCCGCCGGCGAACACGCGAACACAGCCGAGCGTCCGCACGAGCGACGCCGCTTCCACCACGCCGGCACGGTCGCGCGCCGCGCGGGCGGGGTGCGGCGGTCCGGTGGGCCGCTCGCGCCGGAACGGCAGATCGTAGCGTAGCACCAGATAACCGGCCTCGGCGAAGGCCGCGGCGAGGGCCGCCAGCAGCGGGGCACGGTGATCCGACCCGGCGCCATGGGTCAGCACCAGCCCGTCGCCGGTAGGCTCCGCCGGACGATGCAGGACTCCCCGGATACCATTTCGTTCGAATACTTCGTGCATCGAATCTCAGTGTCGCAGAAGCCGGCGCCCCGGCCCCCGATCCGAAGTATAAATTAAATTTATTCGACCCTCTTACAAAAAGCTGATACGCTCTCCCTAACAGGTGGATCACGCCAGTGCTTGGCGTGTAGTAGCTCCTGCGTTAGCGAGCGCCTGGTTCGTGCCTGGGCCGGGACTTGCGCAGTGGGTTGGCAACGTCGATCCTCCTCGCTTTGCTCTCCGTACCGCTCGGCACAAACCTCAATTCCACCGCACGAAAGGGGAATTATGAACGCGTGCTTGAGTGAACAGCGACAAGACGAATTTTTGCGGCGCGGGTTTTCGCGGCGGAGTTTCGGGCGCATTGCCGCCCTGCTCTCCGGCGGGGCCGCCGCGCTGCCGTTCTTCAATGAACCCGCCCTGGCCCAGTTGTCGGCCATCCGCGAGCCTATCCCGCCCGACGCGGTAATGATCAATGCCAACGAGAATCCGCTAGGCCCATGCGAGGAGGCGCGGGCCGCGGTGAAGGCGATTGTCGACAGAGGCGGCCGCTACCTGTACCAGGAAACCTTTTCGTTTACCGATACGCTGGCCGAACAGGAGGGCCTGAAGACCAGCTACGTGATGCCCTTCGCCGGTTCCAGCGCTCCCTTGCACCAGGCGGTGCTGGGCTTCACTTCTCCCACCCGTGCTTTCGTTACGGCCGACCCGGGCTATGAATCCGGCGAGCGCGCCGCCGAATTTATCAAGGCTAAAGTGGTCCGGGTGCCGCTCACCGAGACCTACGCCCACGACGTGCGGGCCATGGTCGCGGCCGACCCCAACCCCGGCCTGTACTACATCTGCAATCCGAATAACCCCAGCGGCACGCTCACGCCGAAAGAGGACATCGAATGGCTGGTGCGGAATAAACCGGCCGGCTCGGTGGTAATGATCGACGAAGCCTACACCCACATTGCCGGCGCGCCTTTCATGTCGTACCTGGTGGCGCAGGATAAGGACGTCATCATTCTGCGCACCTTCTCGAAGATCTACGGCATGGCCGGATTACGGGCGGGCGCTGCCCTGGCGCGTCCGGACCTGTTGAACAAGATTCGCCCGTGGAGCGCCGGCGCCCTGCCGATCACCGGCATGCTCGGCGCCAACGTCAGCCTGAAACAGAAGTACCTGGTGCCCGAGCGGCGCAAGAAAATTGCCGACGTTCGCGCCGACGTGCTCGGTTTCCTGGACCAGCACAATTTCAAGCACACGCCTTCGGTTTCGAACAAGTTCATGGTGGACGTTGGCCGGCCGGGCCGGGAAATCATCGTCGCCATGCAGAAGGAAAAGATCTATATCGGCCGCGTCTGGCCGAGTTGGCCCACCTATGTACGCGTGTCTATCGGCACCCAGGAGGAAATGGACAAGTTCAAGACCGCGTTCCTTAAGGTGATGGCTTGAATGCTGGCCCTTCGGCGATAGCGCTCCGCCGCGCGCAGCGCTATCGCTGGCCGCAATTGGTCGGCGACCTCTCGGGGAGCGTCGTCGCCGCCCTGATCGCCCTCCCCTACGGTTTGGCCATGGCGTCGCTCATGGGCCTGCCTCCGGAATTGGGGGTTTACACTTCGATTCTCACCGCTCCGGTCATCGCCCTGCTGGGCCGCAATCCGGTGCTGATCGGCGGCACCGCCAGCGCCACCGTGCCGTTCATCGCCGCCGCCGTGCGGAGCCAGGGAGTGGGCGGCGCGGCCAAGGTTTCGCTCGTTGCCGCCATCGTCATGATGGCGTTCTGCGTCATGCGCCTGGGCCGCCACATCATGCGCGTCCCCCAAGCGGTGGTCACCGGCTTTTCCTGCGGTATCGGCGGCATGATGCTGATTTCGCAAATGGACATCATGCTGGGCGTGGCTTCGCCGCTCACCCGTGCTTCCTCCACCGCCGTGGGCCAATTGGCCGCGGTGATTTCGAACCTTGGCAACATTTCGATTTTCCCTTTGATTCTGTCGGCCGCGGTGATCGCCGGCGCCACGGCTTCCTCGCGCTGGTCCCACCGCGTGCCGGCGCCGCTGGCCGGGGTGCTGCTGGCGGCGATCCTGGCTCGCATCCTGGGCATGCGCGTAAAGGATATCGGCGATGTGCCCACTTCCCTGCCCCCATTCGCCGCCTTCAACTGGGCGCCGCGCGACGTCTTCACCGTCCTCCCGTCGGCCATCGCGCTAGCCTTCGTTTCCTCGGTCAATATTCTGATTACCTCTCGCGTGGTGGAGCATTTCCGCGGGCGCCACAAACCGATGAAGCTGGCCGACGCCGATGCCGAACTGGGCGCCTACGGGATCGCCAACATCTGCGGCGGCATGTTCGGAGCGCCGCTCAGCGTAGGCATTCCCGCCCGCAGCCTGGCCGTGGTTCGCTGCGGCGGCTCCACCCGGCTGGCCAACCTGTTGCACGCCGCGATTCTGTTCGGCATCATGCGCCTGGGCAGCGGCTTGATTTCGCGCATCCCCATCGCTGCCCTGGCCGGAGTAACCGCCTGGATGGGCATCTGCCTGCTCGATTGGAGCGCATGGCGCCGCCTGCCGCGCATGAGCCGCGTCGACGCGGTGGCGTTCCTTTCGACCGCCATTTCCGTCATGGCCGTGAACGCCGTGCTGGCGGTCGCGGTGGGTTGCGCGGTATATGCTCTCCACTATGCGTACGTCCGCTGGTTCCGGCCCGAGCCGGCCCTGCAACGCGCTGCCTGAAAACTGACTCGCTCAGTTCGTTTTGGCCATCCGGCCGAAGGGCGGTATCTTGCCGGAGTGTACGTCGAACAATCGCATATTGGTGGCTTTAATTGCGTCCACCAGGCTTCGGTACGGCCGGTCGGTGACATCTACCAGCCCGATATTGTAATTCTCGCCGTCCATGCGCCCCAGCGCCGGCTGGTCCACCCACTGGAACCAGCTTGTGCCGATGAAGGCGGGGAACGCCGCCGCCTGCTCCACAAAGTAGCGATAGGCCACGCCGCGTTCCTCCTGGTCGCGGGTTTGAACCAGGCCGGCAGCGAGCCCCCTGCCGGGCACGCCAAAGTGAAATTCTCCCACCAGGATCGGCCGGCCGGCGAGCGCGTACACCTTCGCCAGCACTCTCGGGTCCACCGCCGTGCTGTACACATTCATGCTGTACACATCGAAACCGCGCGAGCCGCGCACCATGGCCTCCGGCGGCACCTCGCCGCCGAAGCGGAGGCCCAGATTCAAATGATTGGGATCGTACTTGCGGATGGCCGCGTCGATCACTTCGATGTAGCGGGCAAACGCCCGGTAAACGAATTCCTTGCGGCGCTCCGGCGTGTCTCCCTGAGCCAGAAACGCCCGCGCCTCGCGCTGAATCGCACTGGGCGGCCGATCGAGAATGGTATCGACCACCAGCGACTCTCTGCCCGGCCACGGCGGCTCGTTTCCAATGAAGTATCCCAACAGGTACGGATCGTTCTTGCGCGGCTCGCATTGCTCCGCCGCCGCCCGGTCGACCATCGCCGGCCAATCCGGCGCGTACACGTCAGGCATGCCCAGGTAGCCGGTCTCCATGCCCCAGCCGCGAAGAAAAACGAAGTAAGCCTTTTTGTGGCTGTCCCAAAGCCGCGAATCGCTCCAATTGCCGATGGTGTTGATGCCCCAGTCGTCCAGCCGCCGGAGCGCTAACTCCATCCATTTTGTATTCCAGTCCGGACCGAACCGCCGGGACTGGTTCCAGGCGTAGAAACCATGCTGCCCCGCGGGCGGGAGCGCCGCATAGTAGCTTTCGCGGCCCTCCACGCGCGCATCGCCGGTCACTCCCATGCCGTTGGCGCTGGTGGAGAAGAAAAAGTGCCCATCCGGATCGACGAACCACCATTTCCCATCGGCTTGTTCGACGCGGAAGAAGCCCGTCGCCTTCGCCCGCGTATTGCGATAGCCTCCATAGGAGCAGTAGTTGAAGCTGCCAGTCCCGAGAGCCGATTCCTCCTCGGCCCACTCTTTTTTCAACTGATCGAGGCTCTTGATCTTTCCCGGCCAGTCGACCGGAATCCACTGGCCGAATTCGTCCACCAGCGGCTTCGGCTCCAGCACCTCCGATCCCGGGTCCTCTTTCGAGAGCTTGACGGAGCGGATCTCCAGCGTGGGCTTGCCGAGCGGATATTCCATCGCCACTCCGATCGCCTCGACCGCGTTCAAGGCGCCGTATGCGCCTCCGGTAGTAATCCAGAAGGAGTTTCGCGGAACCTTGCCCACCGAGGCCAGATCGAACCCCTGCCGGTTCGGCTGCCTGTAATAGGTAAGCGGCACGGCGGCACGAATCCAGGCGTTGGCAAGGGGGTGCATGCGCCTCGATTGCACCAGACCCTGGCTGTAGAGATTCAGGTTGAATCGCTGCGGCGACGAAGCCCTGATTTCCAGATCGAGGTAGTTGTAACCGCTCCAGTCGGACGGCAACTCCGCGTTCAGGTCCTTCAACGTCCATTTGTGTTCCGACACGGTGCCGTCGAAGACCACCTGCCGTATCTCTCCGCTGGCGCTGCCTGCCCAACAGAGAAAAGCGATCGTCCATACACACGAAGATCGAACCATTGTGTCCTCCGCCATGGCTTCAGAATGCACTATTTGGGACTGCCACGTCTAATATTAAGGCGGCAGAGGGTGTCACGACGCGAAGAGTGCTTAACCGATCTGGGGATTTCACGGTTTAGTCGCGGAAACCGCTCCCTCGCGGTCGCGGCTCGGTTACGAGCGCCACCTGTTTTCAGTCAGTTACCGAGCCGCGACCGCGAGGGAGCGGTTTCCCGGAACGGATTTCCCCCAGATCCGTTAAACACCCCAATGGGAAGAGGGGCAGGCTATGCGAAACAAGCGCCGGGATTAGTCCCGGCGTGGCAGACTCGAGAGTCTGCTCCACGAAGAAGTCAGTGTTGTAGCTCATGGCAGAAGTCGCATTCCAGGCTCGCTTTCTTGGCGCGGTGACAATTCATGCATCCGCCCATGGAGATGTCGGTTTCCCTGGAAAGCTGGTCTCTCTGGGCCACCGGGCCGTGGCAATCCTGGCAAGTGTTGCCCTTTTCGAGATGTGCGCGGTGGCTGAAATCCACGAAAGAAGGAATCTGGTAGACGCGTATCCATGGGACGTCGCGGCCGTCCTTGGCAAACCCAGCGAGGCGCTTGATGGCAGGGCTGTCGGCCTTAATCGCGGAATGGCAGTCCATGCACTTGGCGGGCGGCGCGATGGTCATGGTCTCGCCGGGGTCGGGATTGGGATGGCACATTTTGCACGCCAGCTTCATGGCGCCGGCGTGGGTTTTGTGGCTGAACGGGATGGGCTGGGCTGGAGGGTCGGCCGCGTGCAATAGCACGACGCATAGCGGCGCCAGTAGAGCCCTGCGGACTTTCATATGCTGCCGGTGCGCATCTGCTCGGCGCAATACTCGGATGCTCGCATGGACAGCGCCAGGATGGTCATGGTCGGATTCTGCCAGCCGCAGGTGACGAAGGCCGCGCCGTCCACCACGAACAGGTTCTTGATATCGTGGCTCTGGTTGTACTTGTTCAGCACGCTGGTTTTGGGATTGTCGCCCATGCGGCAGGTGCCGAGCTCGTGAATGCTGTAGCCGGGCGGATTGTAGCGCTCGGTCCGCGACACGGGCTCCCAGCCGGCGGCATGGAACAGCTCGTCGATGGTATCGGCGGCGTCCTTGGCCAGGTTGCGCTCGTTATCGGAATCCTGGGCAACGATGTGCAGCACCGGGATGCCCCAGGCGTCCTTCACATCTCTATTAATGCGGACGTGGTTTTCGAAGCGCGCCACGCGTTCGCCATAGATGCCGCCGGAGACGCAGGAGCCGGCGTAGCTGGCGAGCTTCTTCCGCAACTCTTCGCCGTAAGCGGCGAAGTACTCGGGATTAGCGTCTTGGCCGCTCGAGATGCGCACGCAATAGCCTTTGATGAAATTGCGTTTTTCGCCTTTCTTGAGGTTGCGGAAGCGCGGCATAAACGTGTTGCCGCCCATCAGGCCCTGCGGCGCTTTGCCGTCGCGCGCCTCGGGAACCGAAGCGACGACGTTGATGCCGTAGATCTGGTCGATCAGGTAATGCCCCATCACGCCGCTGGAGTTGGCGATCCCCGAATTGAGCAGCAGGCGCGTGCTTTCGAGGCACCCGGCGGCGAGAACCACCACGCGCGCCTTGACGTGCATCTCGCGGCCCGTGTGCCGGTCGACGAAGTGGGCCCCGCTGGCGAGGCCCGTATTCCTGTCGATGGAGATTTCGCGCACAATGGCGTTGGGAACGATATCAAGCTTGCCGGTCGCGAGCGCATCGGGCAGCAAGAGGTTCACGGAGCTTGCCAGGCCGTTCTGGCCCATCGAGGAACGTCCCTTGGAGCAGCCGATGCCGCGCGCCGTGGCCAGATCGATCACCTTCCGGATGGTCTCGCTATCGGCCGGGTAGGTGTTCTCGACGAAATTGCCGTCGGGGAATTGCGGCCAGGCCTCTTTCCGCCCGGTGACGCGAAAAATCGCCTCGACGCGCGAGTAGTAGGGATCGAGGTCGGCCAGCGCGATGGGCCAACTGTCGCCGGTGCCATCGATTTCGGCGGCCTTGAATTCGTAGTCGCTCAGGCGGAAGCTCTCGCGCGCCCAGAATAGCGAGCGGCCGCCCAGAAGGCGCACCCGCACCCAGTTATACGGTTTATCGGGATCGTACGTGTAAGGGACTTCCCGTTCATCCACCCATTGGTTGGCGTTGAACTCGTTGGCCTGGTAGATGTGAGGATGGCGCCCCGGCTGGCCGAAGCCGCGGTAGGGGAGCTCGTAGACGGGTTTGACCACGCGGTCGCGGGCGAAATCCGCCTGCGGCCCGGCGTTGAGCATCAGGCAGGAGATGCCTTTCTGGGTCAGGATATTGGCGGCCATGCCACCGGAATGGCCGGAGCCGACGATCAGCACGTCGTATTCTTTTTCTTTTGCGGCCACGCGTTCACCCCTTCACTACCGGATCGATGGGAAGCCAATAGAGCCCGCTGCCGCCGCCAAACCCTCTGCCGCGGCGCCGGCCTGAGGCGGCGTCGGAGGCGGCCCACTCGCGCGAGTTCTCCGTGGCGGTGCGAAAATCCCGCTGCGCCTGCGCCAGGAAGTGGCGGAGCGGGTCGCGCGGCAGGTCTTCCGGCCAGGGAATCGTCACCAGTAGAGGGCGGAGGATGGCGTCCGCCTGGCGGTCGTCCAGGTCGGCGAAGGATTTTTCAAACTGCTTCCCGGCCTGGGCATTCAGCGCATGGAGACCGTTGCTGTAGAGCAGTTGACGGTCGGGCGGGGAGACGCCGAGGAGAAAATCGAGGAACTCAGGCGCACCGGCTTCGGGCGCCCCCGGATGGCCGTTCATGGGAGGTTGGAGAAGACTGCCGAGACGTCGCAGGGCGGCGAACTGGTCCGGGGTGAAGAAAGCGGGCGCGGTAGCCGCGGCCGTAAGATCGGCGGCCGTGGTCTGTAATGGCGGAGCGGCCTGGCCGCCGCGGAACTGGGAGGGCGGTGCGGCCGGGGGTGCAGCCTGTTGTGCCGCCAACGGAGCGGCGGGCGCAGCGGCGATAGCCTGGAGAAAACGTCTGCGTTTCATGAGTCCTCTTGAGTGCGGCTTGCAGAATTATACTACTCGGACACTCAAGCTCCAAAATGCGGTGAGGAGGGTCCACTGACGATGTGGCCCAGGCCCAAGCACCTGATTTCGGAATTACGGCCACGTATTAAGGAACCACTTCCTGGGGAGCCGTGAAAAAACAAATCCATAGCCGGTAGAGTTGGACGGGGGGCAACGGAATGAATCCGCGACCCTCCGTCCCCTCGTCGAACCGGACATGCGGATTTCCCGCATCCGGCTCTCCTGAAAACCTTGGTCACAGGCTCACGCATTAGATCTCCAGGGGTTTGAGCCCCAGTCGCCGGAAGTGCTGGTAATCCAGCTTCGCTTCGATCCAGCCATACAGACGTTTGCCCGGATAGCGCGACATCACCACAAAATCGTCGGCATATCGCACCAGTTTGGCTCCCGCCCATTGTGCCGGGCCCCCTGCTTTGGCTTGGCTGGCTTGGCGGAGTGAGTAGCGCTCCCGTCTGGCATCACGTTACAATCGGGACAGAAAAGCTCCATATGAATAAGACGCGTGTGGACCGGTCCCTGCAGGTGGGCATTCTCCTGCTTCTGGGCGCTTTTGTTTACAGCATCTACGCGGGCATTGAGCAGCGCGTCGTCGCTCAGGGCGACCAGGCTCCGGGGTTCCGCATCACCACCGACAACGGCCGCACCCTCACCCTCCCGGATTTCGGCGGCAAATTACTGGTCTTGAATTTCTGGGCCTCCTGGTGCCCTCCCTGCGTCGAGGAAACCCCTTCCCTTAGCCGCTTCGCCAGCGAGTACGCGGCGCGCGGCGTGGTGGTGCTGGCGGTCAGCGTCGATCACAACGCCAATACCTACCGCGCCTTCCTCGACAAGTACAAGCCCGCTTTCCTCACCGCCCGCGACTTGTCCCTGCACGAACAGTTCGGCACCTTCATGTATCCGGAAACCTATGTGATCGACGCCAAGGGCAAAGTGGTTCTCAAGATCGCCGAAGGCGCCGATTGGACCGATGCCAAGCTCACCCAGGCGATCGATTCGCTGCTCCTGTGACCCTCCGCGTCCGGACCGCTTCGGCACTCCGCTCCCCGCCGTGCTTTAAGATGGGAGCATGTGGGCCTTACTGCCGGCGCTGTTCTTTTTACAGGCAGCCGATCCTGGTGCCGACGGTCTGAAAGCCCTGGACGCGGCCCGGTATTCCGATGCCGCGGCGGCTTTCGAAAAAGTCATCGCGGCCGACGCCGCCGACTTCAGCGCCCACTTCAATCTCGCCCTGGCCTACGGGTTTCTCAATCGCGATGCCGACGCCATCGCGCAATATCGAATGACCCTCGAGCTGAAACCCAATCTCTACGAAGCTGAATTGAATTGCGGCATGCTGCTGCTGCGGCAGAGGAACCCCGCCGACGCCGCGGCCCTGCTGGAGGACGCGGCTCGCCAGAAGCCCGCCGAATTTCGCCCGCGCTACTACCTGGCCGAGGCGCAGTTCGGGCTGGGTGCCTGGGAGAAGGCCGAAGCCCTGTACCGCCAAGCCGTGGCCGCCAATCCCAAATCGGGCGGCGCGGAACTGGGGCTGGGACGGGCCCTTGCCCGGCAAGGCAAACCGGACGAAGCCGAACCCCATTACCGCCGCGCCGGCGAAATCGATGCGCGCGACCGCGACTGGCTGCTGGAGCTCGCCGAGCTCTATCAAAACAGCCACCAGCCGAGCCGGGCGCTGGCCATTTACCAGGAGTTTCCGCAAGATCCCCAAGCCCAGGCCCACGCCGGCCAGCTCATGCTCGATAGCCATCAGTACGCCGACGCGATTCCGCGCCTCGAAGCCGCCTTTGCCGCCGAGCCCAGCCAGGCGAACCGCGTGGCCCTGGCCATGGCCTACCTCTTTGCCGGCCAACTTCCCAAGGCGCTTCCCCTCATGGCCGACGCCGTCCGGGCCGACCCTTCCAATTTCCAAACCCGCATCATGTACGCCCGCGCGTTGCGCGACGCGCGCCAGTTTCCCGCCGCCGCCGATCAGTTCTCCGAAGCCGTCAAACTCAAGCCCGCCGATGCCGCGGCCTGGCGCGAACTCGCCGATATGCAGTACATGGCCGGCAACCTCCCTGTCGCGCTGGAGGATTTCGACAAGGCCCGCCAGTTGGGCGAGGATACCGCTGGCGTCTGTTTCATGCGCGCCATCATTCTCGACAAGCTCCGCCAGTTAAAGCCCGCCCTCGAAGCTTACACCCGCTTTCTTTCCATGAGCCAGGGCCAGCACCCCGACCAGGAATTTCAGGCCCGCCAGCGCGCCCGCATCATTCGCCTGGAGCTCGAAAAGAAATGATCCGAACGGCGGTAGCGGCTTGCCTGAGTTCGATCCTGCTGGCGTGGTGCGCCGCTCCCGCGTGGGCCGATCTGGCGCGCGCCCGCGCCGAAACGAACCCCGAGCGGCGCGCCAAGCTGGCGCTCGACAATGCCGCCGCCGCTCTCACCGCCGCTCGCCATTCCTACGAGAATGGCGACGTTCAAACCGCCGGTGCGCTGTCCGCCGAAATCGGCGAATCGGTCGCGCTGGCTTACGACTCGCTGGTATCCACCGGCAAGAACCCGCGCAAAAGCCCGCGCTGGTTCAAGTACGCCGAAATCCAAACCCGCGACCTGCTCCGCCGCCTGGAAACCTTCAACCTCGATATGAACGCCACCGACCGCTCATTGTTGGGTAAAGTGAAAGAGACGGTGCTGGAGGTGCACGACCATCTCCTCCAGGGCCTGATGGAGGGCAAACCGAAATGAAGACCCTCGCGGTTTTCTTCTCGCTGGCCGCCGCCGCGATGTTCGCGCAGCAGTCCCGCGATTACCTCAGCGTCGACGAAGCCGATCAGATCCGCGAGGCCCAGGAGCCCAACGCCCGCCTGGAACTCTATGCCCGCTTCGCGCGCGCACGCATCGACTTGGTGAAGAGCCTGTTGTCGCACGATAAGCCCGGACGCTCCATCCTGATCCATAACGCCCTCGAAGACTACGGCCGAATCCTCGATGCCGTCGACAACGTGGTCGACGACGCGCTCATGCACAAGCGAGACGTCGCCCCCGGCCTCAACGCCGTTTCCAACCAGGAAATCGCCATCAGCGGCATGCTGCGCAAGATCCAGACCAGCCAGCCCAAGGACCTGGACCGCTACGATTTTGTCCTCCGCGACGCCATCTCCGGCACCGAAGACAGCATTGCCATGGCCCGCGAAGATTTCGGCGACCGCGCCCTGGACCTGGAACAGCGGCAGAAGGAAGAGAAGAAAGAGATCCAGGCCACTAAGTCCGACGCCCAAAAAGCCGCCGACGGATCCCAGACCGTCCAGGATCAACCGAAGGCGCCGACCCTCTATCGCCCCGGCGAAAAAAAGGACGACGGCACGACGGGCCACTAGCGTTGGGTCCCGCACAAGAGCGGACAGGTGAGTGCGCGACCATCACCGCGCCGAAGTCAGGCTGCCTTTCTGAGCGGCTTTGGGGGCGCGAGGAACAGCTTTTTCGCTTCGGCAAGGCGGCTGTGATGGACTGCCAGGCAGGCGATTCCAGGTTTTGAAAAATCAAATTGCGGGGGAAGGGCGTGGCGCGGGTAGTCGCGTTCGAAGTCCGGAGTACAGAAAGCCACCGGTTTGTGGCCATTATTGCTCCGCCCCTGATAAATTACGGTTCAAGAACGATCTTGCCATGTGTATGACGGTGTTCGAGTTCTCGATAGGCGTCGCGAACGTCGGCGAGAGGATAGACTTTAGCGATCGGGATCTCGAGGCGGCCGGCGGCCAGTAGCCCAGCGAGTTGAGCGAGCACGTCTGCCGTCGCGCCTTCGTGGTTACCTTCCGTCTTCACACCATACTGAGCCGCCGCGGCGAAGTCGATGATCGTGTCGATTCGATTCGGAGCGATGCCCAACTTGACCGCTAACTCGACGTACCCGCCCCCGAATGTGTCAATGAAGGCATCGACTTTCCCTCCGGATGCAGCGCGGATCCGATCCTCAACTCCATCACCATAGGTAACAGGAATTACGCCGTGATCGGTGAGCCATTTGCGATTCGCGTCGCTGGACAAGCCGATAACCTTGGCCCCGGCATTCCTGGCCAACTGCACGGCGATCGACCCTACGCCCCCCGCAGCACCGGAGACAACGACCGTGTCACCCGCGCTCAAAGCGACGCTCCGCACCGCAGCGTATGCCGTCGTGCCGGCCACGAACAGGGCACCGGCTTGTTCCCACGACACGTTCGCTGGACGCGGCACGAGATGGCCGGACTCGACGAGCACGAACTCGGCTTGACTTGATCTGTCGTTGGTAAATCCAATGACCTCATCACCCACTGCAACATTTGCGCCCCCCGGGCCGACCTCCTCCACGATGCCAGCGAGATCACTACCCTGCCCTGAAGGGAACGTTGAAGGCCAGCGATCGGCAAACACGCCTTTCCGAATCGAGGCCTCACCCGGATTAATGCCCGCAGCTTTCACCCGGACAAGAACCTTCCCAGGCCCCGGGGTTGGGCGGTCGACTTCTATCACTTGCAGAACTTCGAGCCCACCATATTTATCGAATCGCACCGCACGCGGCATAGAGCTTTCTCCTCTCACAGCAACACGGATAGTAGATTCCATTCAACCGCCCTCCGATTCGCGAAACTCCTTGGCCCTCTCGCGGGGCAGCAAACAGGATGGAGCAGTTCAGGACCTCTACCGTCTCTCGTCCCCCGTGATCAGCCGTGCGCCCCGGTTCCGTGTGACGTAGTTGTACACCCACTCGACGAAAATCAGCAGCCGGTTTTCGAACTCCACAATATACATCAGGTGTACGAACACCCACAGGAACCACGCCGGAAAGCCGGCCACGTGGATAACGCCGAAATCGGCCACGGCTCGATTGCGGCCCACCGTCGCCAGGTTACCCTTATTGAAGTAGTGGAACGGCCCCACGCTGCCGCCGCGCAACTTCCGGCGGATCAGGTTGGCCACGTAACGGCCCTGTTGCATGGCCACGGGCGCCACACCGGGCAGCGGTTTGCCGCCCTGATGGGTGAAGCCGGCCAGGTCGCCAATCACGTGGATCTCTGCATGGCCGGAAAGGCTCAGGTCCGGCGCCACCATCACTCGTCCGGCGCGGTCCAGCGGTGCGCCGGTGCGCTCGGCCAGCTTCTGCCCCAGGCTGGAAGCTCGCACGCCGGCGGCCCAAAGCACGGTCCGCGCCGGCAATCGCTCGCTGTCCCGGCTGTGATTCTGTATTGTGACGCTCTCGGAGTCGATCGCCGTCACCCGCGCGCTCAGCCGGAGCGTGACCTTCAAATCCTCCAGTTGCCTGGCCGCCTTGCGCGACAGGTCCGCGGGAAACGACGGCAGCACCCGGTCCTCCCCCTCCACCAGCAAAATGCGCGATTCGGAGGGGTCTATGTGGCGGAAATCGTGACGCAGGGTGTCGTTGGCGATCTCGCCCAGCGCCCCCGCCAGTTCCACGCCGGTGGCGCCGCCGCCCACGATCACGAAGGTCAGCCACGCCTGGCGCCGCGCCGCGTCGGGCTCCCGTTCCGCCCGCTCGAAGGCTTCGAGTACGCGCCCGCGAATTTCGGTAGCATCCTCGACGGTTTTCAATCCCGGCGCCAGCGGAGCCCATTCGTCATGGCCAAAGTAATAGTCGGTGGCGCCGGCCGCGACGATCAGGTCGTCGTATGGAACCGCACCATCTTTGAGGATCACCTGCCGGCCGGAGACATCGAAATCCACCACCTCGGCCAGCAACACTTCGGCATTGCGTTGCCGGCTCAGCACGGCGCGCAGCGGGGAGGCAATCTCACCCGGCGAAAGCCCGCCCGTGGCCACCTGGTACAGCAAAGGCTGGAACAGGTGGAAATTCCGCCGGTCCACCAGGGTCAGCTCCACCGGCGCCTTCCGCAACGCTTTGGCCGCGTACAGCCCGCCAAAACCGCCGCCTACGATCACTACGCGATGTCGGCTCACCAGCCGAATTAGATGCGCCGGCCCGTCCCCTGGATCCATGCCGCCCGGCGGATCGAGAGGCAACCACATGCAGCGCTTCTTGCGCTATCGGCAATACTTGCACTAAACACTTTGCGGTCGCATAAATATTCTGCCTTGTGTTGTCACCCGTTCCGCTTTGGCCCCCAATTTGCATTGCACTGCCATGTAGAAAAGGTGACAAATGACGATCATTTTGATTGTTCTGGTAGCGTTATTTCTGCTCGGCGGCGGGGGATGGGGATATTCCCGCTTTCGCGGGTAGCGCCCGCCCCGGCCGTTCGACTTGTACACAACTTCGTTAGTTCGCTAAGTTATTTCCGGGCAACCGCCCCTAACGGTCGCGGCTCGGAAACGCGCGAAACCGAGCCGCGACCGTTAGGGAGCGGTTGCTTCATATGTGACCGTAATTCCGAAATAGGGTACTTAGTCAGTGACGTGACCCACAACGCAGGGCGGGCGGGACGCCCTCATGGGGTCTGGGTGGATATATAAGTTGAGGGAGATCATGAGTATCACAACGTTAAGTACAACAGACATAGCCTTAATCGTCGCTCTCGTCGTGGTTTTCGCCGCGGGCGTCGCCGCGTTGCTCTTGCATCGCAGGCGCAAGACTCAAAGGCTGCGCGCTCAGTTCGGCGGCGCTGAATATGCTCGCGCCGTGGAGAAAGACGGCGGCAGGCGCCATGCGGAAGCCGGACTCGATGAGCGCACCGAACGAGTCGAGGCGTTGCACGTTCGCCCGCTCGCGGCGGCGGATCGCGCGCGTTTCATAGAGTCATGGCGCGGAGTCCAGGCGCGCTTTGTCGACGGTCCCGCCGGTGCAGTCGCCGAAGCGGACCAACTCCTGGGCGACGTGATGTCCACCCGTGGCTATCCGGTAGGTAACTTTGAACAGCGGGCGGCAGATATCTCCGTGGATCATCCACTGGTCCTCGAAAACTACCGAACGGCCCACGAAATCGCCCTTCAGCAGACGCGGGGGCAGGCCAGTACGGAACAACTGCGTCAGGCAATGGTTCATTACCGGACGCTCTTCGAGGAACTGGTCGGCGATCAGGCGATGGCCGCAGCGAAGTGAGGATGGGCCGGGTTATCAGTTCGATGACTATAGAGGAGCCAACGCAGGGGTAGCTCCCGGTTAGCTCGACCAGGTTCCGGCGCTTATTCGTCTGCGCGAGTTACAGTCAGCGCCGCCGGTACGTTACCACCGCCGCGCCCGGGCGTTCTTTCACCGTAACCGGCAGCCCGCGCTCCATCAGTTCCGCGCCGCTCATGGTGATTTCGGCCGCGTCATCCGTGTCTTTCACCACGTAGCTCGCCTTGGCATCCAGGCCGTGTAACTGAAAGCGGGCCACTTCGAAGGGGCTGTCGGGCCGCCGAAATGCCTGCACCATGCCTTCCCCCTTTTCGGGCAAATCGAACTGCCAACCTATCCAGGCGGTAAGGTCGAGATTGTAAGGAGTCAGCGGGTAATAGTCGCCGTAGTAGTTACCAGCCACTTGGCGCCACTCGGCAACCAGCTTTTTCAGCCGCTCGTAGCCGTTGGGATAGTTGCCGGCATCGAGGCCAATCCCGACGGCGGGGGTCATCTGGCTGCGAAAGATGTACGGTTCGACCGAATTCACGCCGGTGCCGTAATAGGGTATCCACAGCGCAATACCGTAGCTGATGGCCTGCATCGCGACCGGATCGTAGGCCTCGTCGCTCCGCCAGAGGGGCACCGCGCGGCGCAGCGTTTCCAGATCGTTGCGCCGCCCGCCCGAGGCGCAGGTATCGATCGTCATCTGGGGGAAGCGCCGGCGCAGTTCGTCCCAATAGGCCAGGTACCCGGTCACGTGTTTGATCTCGGTGATCCCCTGCCGGTCCGGCGCATCGTTGGCGCGCCAGTAGGGAAGGGGCTCGAAATTGAAGTCCTGGCGATAGAGATCGATCCCCTGCTCCCGAATCAACCGGCTCACGTGTTCGGTGAGCCACTCTCGCGCCTGCGGGTTGCCCAGGTCGAGCAGCCGGTCCGGAGAGTTGTTCTTCAGCAGCCACTCCGGATGATTCAGGTCCAGCCACGTACCGGCGCGCACGCGTTCCGGCTCGAACCACACCAGGATCTTCACCCCGCGCCGGTGAGCGGCTTCGGCAATCGGAGCGAAGCCTCTCGGGAAGCGCTGCGGGTCCGGTTCCCACGTGCCTGTGTCCGGCCAGCCGTTGGTAAATGGATACCAGCCGGCATCCATCCACCAGTAGTCGAGCGGTACCCCCTGATCCAGCTCGCGAGTCAGGTCGCCGATCTGGTTTGCCTCGTTGGCCTCCTGCATTTCGATGGTATGGCGCCCATTGCCTCCCGCCAATTGTGCGGGATGAAGCTGGCCACCGGGGCGCGGCAGGTTGTGCGCCACCATCCAGCGCCGCCAGAGATTCTGGCCCGCGATCCAGTCTCCCTGGTAGAACACCAGCGCGATCAGCGGCGACCGAACCTCTTCACCCGCCTCCAGCCGGAAGCGAGTGAGCTCCTGACCGGCGCGCACCTCCACCGACCGGCCTTCGTCGCGGGTGAACCGCGCCGCCCATTGTCCCGGCCAACCCACCGCAATGATGACGCCGCCTTCGGGTTCCTGCAGGTTGAAATACGGCAATACGCCGTCGCTCCCCCGGCCGCCCACGCTGGCCAGCCGCTTCTCCTCCTTCGGCCCCAACGGCGTTTCGAGCGGCATGTAATCGTCCGGCTTCGTGCGGCTGCCCAATCCATGGTGAAGCAAAAACTCGCCGCCGCCGCCGCGCGCAAACGATGTATCGAGCGCCTGGATGTCCTCGATCACTCCGCTGCGGGTGTTACCCGTGTTCTTGAAATAGAGCGTCCATTCCACGGCCGGAAAGTCGTGGTATTCCACCGCCACGGCGCGCACCGTTACGTTCGCCGAGGGATGCGAATAGGCGAGCGTATATTCGGTCCGGTTCTGGTCGATTGGCCGGGTCTGGCGCGACACCATCCACTCGCGCAACAGCTCCCGCGAGGGGCGCCCTTCGTAGCGGTACGAAAACGGCAACCCGATCGCCGGCGGCTCCGCCAGCGGACCCACCGGCAGATCGGCCAGCCGGATTTCGCTGCCATCGGCCAGTTTTACTTTTGCCAGCGCCCAATCGGCCTGGTCCCACTCGGCCTGGTAGAAACGGGATTTCTCGCCCACAGCATCCAGTCTCAGCCGGAACTCGCGCGCGCCGCCCAGGTTCACTCGAACCGGGATTCCGGCCATGCCCTCCTTCAGACTGGGCGAGCGAAACACCTCCCGGCTCTCCACCTCCACCGCGGCTTCCACTCCGCCGCGGCCTTGGTTCGCGTAGTAACCCAGATCGTTGCTGTCCACGCCCACCACGGCTTCGAACCATGCCGCCGGCGCGCTCAGAATCACGCGGATCTCGCCCGGGCTCGGCATCGCTATGCCGCCGTCGAATTCCCGGTCCTTGATACGGAACAAGCGGCCGTGAATCCGGTTCTTCTCGATCCCGCCACGCTTCAGGTAAGTCAGCATGTGCGCGCGCACCGGCACCGCCACCGGCTCGCCCAGTAGTCTCGCCCGCACGAATTCGTGCGATTGCGCCAACGCGCCGCCGCACGCCGCCGCCAGCAATAGAAGAATCCGCACCATCTTTTTGTGTCCCTTCCGGATTATCAGTGTAACGAGTTGCGGTGGGGGCGAGGGCGGGCCCACTGCAGCGCACGCGCCCGCCGGTGCAGTGTCGAGTCCAGCCTACCAGCCTCGGTGATCGAGAGGTGGGACAGACCATCGTTGTTCGTGGTCTGTCAGGCCCTCGCCAAGTCGCCACAGCCTGACAGACGACAAAAAACGATCGTCTGTCCCACGGCCCCGGCCCACCCCACAGCACGGAATCCGGGTAAAATCAGCGGGCAAGGGGGATTCGATGACCTCACGCAGTTTATCCCGCCGGTTGTTCCTGACCGCCGCTGCCGCCGCACCGTTCCTGAGCCGTTACCAACGGCTGATCGCCGCCGAAAGGAAGCGCTTCAAAATTCGCGACGTCCGCACCATGACGCTGCAGGGACCCTCCCGCACCTATCTGCTGGTGAAGGTGCTCGCCGATGATGGCCTCTATGGCATCGGGGAAGCTTACGGAACGCCGGGCGTCGGCGTCAAAGAACAGATCCTGTCGATGAAGCCAGGGCTGGTTGGCACCGATCCGCTCGAAATCGACACCATCTACACCCTGCTTGACGAGCACGTGAGGGACCTCAGCGGGACCCGCACCGATGGCTCGGCCCACAACCTGATGCGCGCCGCCAGCGGCATCGAGATGGCGTTGTGGGACCTGGCCGGAAAGGCGCTCGGCGTGCCCACGGGGACGTTGTTGGGCGGCCGCTTCCGCCGGAGAGTGCGGGTGTACGACCATGCCGCGCCGCGCAACATGCTGGACAAAGCTTCGTGCCGCGAATGGGCGCAAAAAGTCAAGGCCGACCCGGCCGGTTTCACCGCCCACAAATTCGGCTTCCCTCATACCGATCCCGCCACCGACCTGGCCCGCGACGCCGCCAACCGCGTGCTCACCACCAGGGAACTCATCGACGTCCAGCGGGGCTTCGAGAATTGCCGCGAGGCGCTCGGCTGGGACCACGACATCATGGTCCACTGCCATTGGGAGTACGATCTGCGCACCGCCATCGAGATTGCCGAAGCAGTCGCGCCGATCAAGCCGCTCTGGTTCGAGGACCCGCTGCAGGTGGAGTATTCCGAGGAGTGGTCGAAGCTATGCCAGAGCGCCCACGTCCCGATTTGCACCGGCGAGAACCTGGCGCGCCGCCAGGGTTTCCGGGATTTTATCATTCACCATGGGTGCGATATCCTGCATCCGGATCTGCGCAATTCGGGCGGCTTCCTCGAAACCAGGCGCATCGCCGATATGGCCGATGCCTTCGGCCTGCCCATGGCCAACCACAACACCGGCAGCCAGCTTCATACCTGGGCCACTTGCCAGTGGGCGGCGTCGATTCGCGACTATCTGACGTGCGAAACCATCACCGGCGCCGGCGGCTGGATGGACCAGTTGCTGCTGCTCGACGGTCCTTATATAAAGGACGGCTTCATCGAGGCGACCGACAAACCCGGCCTCGGCGCGGAGGTGAATCCCGATGTGGCCAAAGCCCATCTGGCAACGGGCGAAAGCTGGTGGGGCTGAGGTAGTAGTCCCATTCGGAGTTTTGCTGACATATTGAGCAACCGCTCCCTGGCGGTCGCGGCTCGGACTCGAGCGTGACGCCCCCGGTCGGAGCCGCGACCGTGAGGGAGCGGTTGCCTCAGCCAGCCGCGGCTCTTTCTCCCGATAGCACCGCTTCCAAATCCGAAGCCCGGAAATAGCCCTTCGGCCGCGCCTGGGAGCGGTTCTGCAGCACTTCGCATTGCTCCCCGCCGGGGTCGCCGAGCGAGGTCAGCACAATCGATGCGTGTGAGAAATCTTCATCCCGGGTATAGCCGCTGACCGTCACCACGCACTTCATTTTGGCGCCGTAGGCGGACTCCACGCCGTTATTGGAGTCTTCCACCACCACGCACGCCTCCGGCGCCACGCCGAGTTCGGCGGCGGCCATCAGGTAGATATCCGGCGCCGGCTTCTTGGCCTTCACCACGTCCCCCGCCAGCACCGCCGAAAAACGCGCCGCCGTGGCCTCCCCCATGGCGTGGCGAAGCACCGCGTTTACCGCTTCCGGAGCGGAGGTGGATGCCACCGCCAGCAACCAGCCGTTGGCCAGGGCTTCCTCGGAAATGCGCTTCACGCCGGAACGCGCCGGGACGCGGCCGGAGCCGATGATCTCCTTATAGATCTCCGTCTTTCGCTTGTGCCAGGCGGCCACCGTTTCCTTCCGCCTGGTTTCGTCCGTGGGAGCCTCCGGCCAGGCCTTCCGGAACGCCGGTTCCGCAAACAGGCTCGCCATGCGTTCCTTGCCGCCGCCGATCTTCAGCTTGCGCCCGTACTCTTCCACCGACCATTGCCACGGCACACCCAGGTCCATCCACATCCGATTGAATGCCACCAGGTGGCCGAACTGCTCGGTGTCGCCCAGCACGCCGTCGCAGTCGAAAATCAAGGCCTTCTTCATGCCGCCTTGCCCTCGCTGCCGAAGGTGTGCATGAAGGATTCGATCTGCGCCACCAGCTTCTTCTTCACCGCGCCCAGCAGCTTCAGCGGATCGTATTCGGTGGGATGCTCTTCCAGGTAAGCGCGGTAACTGTCGGCCAGCGTGATCTTCAACTGGGTCGATATGTTGATCTTGGGCATGCCGTAGGCGATCAGCTTATGGAAGGTCTCCTCCGAAAGGCCCGTGCCGCCGTGGATCACCAGGGGGATCGGCTCGGCTTCCATGATCTCCGCGACGCGCTGGAAATTGATCTTGGGCGTTCCCTTGTACAGCCCGTGCGCGGTGCCGATGGCCGGCGCGAAACTGTCGATGCCGGTCTGGCGGATGAACGCCACGGCCTTATCCAGCGCTACGATGGGGCCGCCGTATTCGTCTCCCACTCCATCTTCCACGCCCTTGATGCCTTCGAGTTCCCCTTCCACCGCCACGCCGTACTGGTGCGCAAACTCCACCACTTGCCTGGTCTGCGCCAGGTTGTCTTCGTAGGTGAGCTTGGAGGCGTCGAACAGCACCGAATTCCATCCCGCCGCCACACAATCCTCTATGACTTTCCGGTCGGGGCAATGGTCCAGGTGCAAGGTTGTGGGCACCGGCACGCGGCCGGCCATCTCTTCGAACATCACCCGGATCAACTTGGCTCCCATCACTTTCACCGTCTTGACGGAAACCTGCACGATCACTGGCGACTTCGTTTCGGCGGCGGCGAAAAGCACCGCGTCCATAGTGACCCAATCGACGATGTTGAACGCTCCGACTCCGTAGCGGTGGTCGAAGGCGTGTTTCAAAATCTGCTGCATCGGCACAACAGGCATAATCGGTTTCCTTTCGCTTCGTATTCGCTTATCGTAATCACAATCGCGTATCCGGCAACCGCTCCCTCACGGTCGCGGCTCGGAAAAGCTCCAACCACCCCTGCTGGTGGATGCGGCCCAGCATGGCCGCTCCCAGCAGCGACGATTGGTCCTGATACTCGTACTCGAAATCCCCCGTCCAGCGCCGCTTGGCTTCCACGTACCCGCGGATCCTGGCGCCGCCGCCGGTGGCGATCACCCGGCGCCCCAGTTTCACCATCTCGCCCACTTCGCCCAGGTGCCGGCCATGGTAAACCGCGTTGCCGCGGATCAGACTCAATAACATAGCGTCGCGATCGGTTTCGAGCGTGATGCCGTCGAACGCCGCCTTTTTCTGCTCCAGCGCGTATCGAGACCCGCTCAGGAACGGAACGTACACCGGCAGATCGGCCTCCGCCCGGTCCCGGTCCGGGTTGTCGAAGAAAGCCGCCAGCACCCGCGGAATGTACTCTTCGTAGAAATCGTTCTCCGCCATCTCCGCGCAAAAAACCGAGTGGAACCATTCGAGCGCCTTGCCGCCCGTGTTCAGCACGAAAAACGTCACCCAGCGCCCGGGGACAACATGGCACCGCACGTTGAAATTAGGCGAAGCCACCGGCTGGTCCACGCACACGCTGGTGATCTCACACGTGCCGCAAATGTTGTTGATGCCGCCGGGTTCCGTCAAACCGCCCGATAGCGCCGCCAGCATCGCGTCGTTGCCGCCGCACAGCACGGTGCAGCCGGCGGGCAGGCCCAATTCATCGGCGACCCGCGGCAACAATTCGCCGGCCGGCTCGTAGGAGTGCATCAAAGGCGGCAGCTTGGTTTCGGCAATGCCGGCCAAATCGAGCACGCGCCGGTTCCAGGTCAGATCGTTGGCGGCGGTGTTGTAAAGCCCGGTAATGGAGACAGTCGAAGGGTCGATCGCCCAGTTCCCCGTCATCCGCTTCACCATGTAAGTGTTCGAATGGCCGAACTTGGCCGCGGCGGCCCAGACGTCCGGCTGGTTCTCCCGAATCCATAGAATCGAACACAGCGACGAACCGCCCGATACCGGCAGGTTGCAGGTTTCCTTCAGAAAGTAATCTTCCCCCACCACCGCGCGGATGGCCCGCGCCTGCGCATGCGAACGTCCGTCGAAGAACAGAATCGCCGGCCCCAGCGCCGCGCCGTCCTCCGCCATGGGCGTCAGCCCAGGGGTAGTCACCGAAAGCGCGATGACTCCCACCGAGGGAAGGAACTCGCGCACCTCGGCGCAGCACTCGCGTAGCGCCCGCCACCATTTTTCCGGCTCGATATCGGCGCTGCCGCCGGCGTACACATTGACGTCGTAAGCACGCGAAGCTTCGGCCTTCTTCTCCAGCGCGGGGCTGAAAATTCCCAGCTTGAAGGAAGTCGTGCCGACGTCCATGCTCAGAATATCGCCCGTCACTCGAGAATCCCCTCCTCGACGAGGACCCGGCGCATCTCTTCCACCTGCGCCGCCGTGAGCGGCAGCAGCGGACGGCGCGGAATGCCGCCGTTGTATCCGCCCAGGTTCATCGCCGCCTTCACCCCCGCCGGTCCGTACGGGCCCGATATCGTCTTATTGATCCGGGTGACCCGCGCCTGCAGGGGAACGCCGCGCGCCTCATCGCCCGCCTGTCCGTAGCGGAACAGTTCCATGACAATGCTCGGGAACGAATTGGCCAGCGAAACCGTTCCGCCCACCGAGCCACCCCTCATAGCTGGAAACAGAAAGTTGGCCGAACCGGCCAGCACGTGGAAGGTATCGCTCTCGAACCCGAGAAACTGCTCGATGCCGCTCGCGGCGCTGTCCTTCATCCCCACGATTCCGGGGTGTGCCGCCAGCCGCCCGGCCAGCGCCGGAGATACGGTGACGCCGCAGAAGGCAGGCGCATTGTAGATCAGCAGCGGGATGGGCGAAGTGTCCGCCAGCGTGGAGAAGTAGCGGAACAGAACGTCGTCGGTCATCTGCTTGCGGAAATAGCCGGGTGAGAGCACCAGTCCGAAATCCGCTCCCAAATCCGCGGCCTGTTTCAGAAACAGCTCCGTGTCCCGTTGCGCGTCGTAAGTGGCGCAGGCCATCGCCACCTGGCCGGAGCCCTTATGCCGCACGATGGTCGAAAGCACGCGCAGCTTTTCTTCTTCCGTCAGGCTGCGGTTCTCCCCGTTCGATCCCAGGGCGAGGTAGCCGAGCACGCCGCTTTCGGCGTAGCGGGCCAGGTTGAATAGGAGAGCGTCGTAGTCGACCGCCTCGTCACCCGAAAACGGCGTGGAGATCGGGACGAATACACCGGCCAGCTTCTCCAGCAGCAGCCGGGCGTTGGTGGGAGAAATCGCGGGCATGGGGGATCAGACCTTATTCTATTGCGATTTCGGCGCGCGCGCCTAACCAAACTGACGGTTCGCCGTTTAGGCGCGGCAACCGCTCCCTTGAAGACGCGCCCAGTCAAAAACACCGGCGACAAGATCGCCGGCGCTACGCAAGCAAAGAACGTCGGCTGGAAAGCCGGCGCGGCAGACCGGAGGTCCGCGCCACGTACGTCTTCATTCCCTTTAGTGGCCCGGAGCGGGCCATATGGCACTCCCTTGCGGTCGAACGGCGACCAACCTCCCTAAATTGGTTAAGCACCCCGGTCATGCCCGCCTGGTTTTCTTCCCGGTCGATGCCTTCGCCGCGCCTGCCTTGGCGTTCTTGTCCACCCGTAGCTTCCATGCCGCGCGCAGTGCGCCGGCAAGTACGTCCTGGTTCGCGACGGCCAGCCGGATGTGGGTCATGCCCATTCTTCCCCACCCGCCGGCAATCGGTAGAAACACTTCCGGAGCCTCTGCCACGAACGCGGCCTGCTGCTCCAGCGTCAACATCAGGTTCCCGTAACCCTGGCGTTGGGAGGCAAGGGTGGCGAAGATCCTGCCGCCCACGCGGAAATCGGGCGCACCCATGTGCGACCTCTCCTCGGCACCCTGGAGGCTCAGCGCAATCCGGCGAAAGTCTTCCGCGTCCATCGCCTTTCTCCCACCGCTCGGCTTAAAGCCGGACTACTGGTCGTTCAATTTGCCCACGTGCTTGAGATTCTTCTTGATCTCTTCGCCCGCGTCCACCACCTGGTTGGTGTCGTAGATCACTCGCGGAGTGAAGAAGATGATCAGTTCCGACCGCGACTTGGTCACGCTCTTGGTGCCGAAAAGAAACCCAATCCCCGGAATGCGGTCCAGGAAAGGAATACCGCCGCTGGTCACCTGGTAACTTTCCGTGATTCCGCCGCCGACGGCTATGGTATCGCCGTCCTGCACCGTCACCTGCGTGCTGACCGAACGGTTGGTGAACGAGGGCGAGTCGATGCTCGAGGTGGTGGTGGATTCCGGCGAACTCACCTGCTGGTTGATCTCCAGGGTCACCACGCCGCTCGAATTCACTCGCGCCATGATGTTCAGCGTCACGCCGGTGCTCTGGCTGCTGATGTTCTCGATCGGCACCGAAGTTCCGCCGGAGGTGATGGTGCTGGCGGAAGTGGAAGTCGCCACCGGAATCTGGCTGCCGATGTTCATGGTGGCGGGAATGCTGTCGGTGGCAATCACGCTCGGCGCCGACACCAGCTTGGTCGTTCCCCTGGACTCGGATGCGTTCAACTGCGCCTGCAGCAGGCGGGTTCTCGACACCAGCCAGCCCGCGGTGAGCTGCAGCCCGGGAGTGGACATCGAGGAAGTGTTGCTCGCGCCGTTAAGCTGGTTGCCGGTCTGGATCGGGTTGTTGAGTGTGGAAGTCAACCCCAGATTCAGAGTATCGTTCAAATCGACTTCATAGATCTTGGCGTCGATCAGGACCTGCCGCGGCGGTACGTCCAACTGGTCCAGCACGTGCCGAATCTGCTCCCAATCCTGCGACGATCCCTGCACCAGAATGGTGTTGTCGAAGGGGTTCGGAATTACGTGCGGCGCATTCGGATTACTGGCTGCCTGCCCTGTAGGCCGGAGATACTGCCCGGTCTGGTCGGTGGCGGCGGGGGTGGTCCCGAACGGGGTCACGGCCTGCACGCCGCTCTGGGGGACGTTGCCGCCGTAGTTTGACCCGTACATGCTATTGCCGTAGCCGCCGCCGTAGCCGCTCCCATACCCACCCCCACCCCCATACCCGCCGCCGTAGCCGCCGGCCCCGTAGCCCGACCCTCCCATTCCGTTCATGCCGTAACCGCTCCCACCATACCCCATGCCCTGCGACATGCGCTCCTGATTCATCTGCCTCGCCATTTGAATCAGCGCCATGGGATTGCCGCTGTAAAGCGCCATAATCGCCATGGCCATGGTTTCCGCCCGCCCGTATTTCAGCCGATACACCCACATCCCGGTGGCACCCGCCGGTATCTTGGGCGCGACGTCCAGCTTATCGATCCACTTCTGTACTTCACCGAAGATGCCCGGGTTCGGGGCCACCGCGATCACGGTGTTGATGCGGTCGACGGGAATGAACTTCACGGCGCCGCCTTTTTCGGAAAGCGAGTACGCCTTGAAAACCGAGTCGAGTTCCTTCACCAGATCGGTCGGGCGGCTGTTCTCTATTTCGAAAAGCCGTACCCGCTGACCGGCAAAGGTGTCGCTGTCGAACAGCGCCAGCAGGTCGAGCGTGCGCTTCATGTTCCGGCTGTTGTCCTGAATGATGATCAGGTTAGCCGGCTCATAAACGGAATCGCTCGCGCCCTCGCCCAGAAACGGCTTAATCAGTTTTTCGATCTCCGTCGCGGTGGCGTACTTGAGGAAAATCAGGTCCAGAATCATGCGCTCGTCGTCGGGCAGCGTCTTGGCTTCCGCGTTGACCAGCGGGTCGATGGGCAGTTGCGAAATCGAATTCACCGGAACCACGTGGTACAGGTCGCCCACTTTGACCAGGGTGGCGTGATTGACGCGGAGGACGGTCTCGAGCAGCGGCATCAGATCCACCTGCTTCACTTCCCCGTAGGTGTGGATAGTGACCGCTCCGGTGACTTTCGGATCGACGATGATGTTGATCTTGAGCCTCTTGGCCAGCACGTTGATCATGTCGGTCAGGGAGGTGTTGTCCAGTTGAAACAGGCCGGGCTCGAGCGGCTTGCCCGGTTCGGCCGGCTGGGTGGAAGGCGCGGGAGCGGCTGAAGTGGGGGCCGGCTGCCGCGGCGGCGGTTCGGTGGGCACGAAGACAACCGGCGCTCCCTGTGCTACGAGCAACCGCGGGGCAAGCACGCTCAGCGCCAGAAAACTGAACCGGAGGCGCATGGGTCTACTTCCCGGCAGCCGGGCGATCGCGGTCCCAGGCGGCCTGCTCCACGGCGCTCAGCGCGGTCTTCTTGCTCTCCCAGCGGTAGATGCCGAACGGCCCGGGACGCTCGAAGCGCACGCTGTCGCCGGCATCCGCCGCCTTCAGGTACCGCGCTTGCGCGGAGATATCCGCGGCGGCGTGGGGGTCCGGCTTATCTTCCAGCCGGGCGACCCCGAATGGGGTCTGGCGGTAGATCCACTTGCGGCCCTGGGCATCCGCGTAGCTCCAGGTGTAGGGGGCGGTTAGCACCGCGCCTGCCGGAACGCCCGGCGTAGCCGGAGCCGGCCCATCGGCGGCGGCCAGGCTCATGCCAAAAGTCGCCGCAACAAAAATCATCAGTCGAATCGATTTCATTTTTTTCCATCCTCGCTATCACTGCGCCGCCGTCAGCGGCCGACCTGCTCCCAGAAGCAGGCACTCCCGAACGGCGTGGCCTTGCTGGTCTTACGATAGCCGTCCACTACCGTGCCTTCCGGCGTGCTGTCGTTGGGCTGGCACGTCTTGATGCCGAACTGGGTGTCTGTGCCCGGTCCCTTGTCGGACATCACCGGTGGCGGAGGCGGAGGCGCAACAGCCACGTTGGCCGCCTGAGCCGCCGCTAGCGGCGCATCGCTGCGATCCAGCAGTTCGTCCACCGATTTGTGAATCACCTGCCCGTTCCATTCGAGTGTGATCTCTTGAGTATTGACGCTCAAAAGCTTGAATTGGCCGATCGTGTCGCCGGGAGACAGCGCCTGGTGCGGCGAAGTTTTGTTGACGCTCAAAACCGCCAGCGGCCCTTCCCCCACGTCCATCACTCCGTGGCACAACGGCAGCGGCGGCATGGGGGGCGGCGGGGGCGGCGCCGGAGGAGGTTCGACCGGAACGTCCGGGTTGCGCGAAGGGTCGAACAGATCCTCCGTGGCGACCTTCGTATACGTGGTGGGCAGCAGCGCTCCGGGCGCCGCCAGCGGCGCCATTGGCGGGGGCGCCGAAGCGGCGGCGTGCGCCTTAAGCAGCGCGTCCTGCCGGGCCTTGGCCGCCAGCCATTCGTTGTGCAACTGCCAGCCGGCCCACGCCACCGCCACCGCCAGCACCAGGTTGAGAGCGATCAGCTTCCGGCTCAAAATGCCGCCAGTCCTTTCTTTTTGGGAATCAGCTTGCCCACCACCGGCGCGGCCACCATCAGCCGCACCTGCACGTTCTTTTTCTTGTCGTTCCCATGATTCACGCGAATCTCTTCGGTGGCCACCAGTTGCGGTTGATCGCCCAACGCGGCCAGCAGGTTCACCAGTTGTTCGATGCCGCAGGTGAAACTCACTTCCACCGATACCTCGCCATAGTCGGCGTCGATCGCGCGCCCGTCCATGCGCTCGACGCCGTGCGAATCGATTCCGTTGGCGCGAGCCACCGCCTGCAACATGTCGAGGAGCTGCGCCTGGGCCTGCTGCATGGTGTCGGCCTTCAGCATGGTTTTTTCGCGGGTGGCCAGCTCCGCCTGGGCGGCCTGGAGCAGGGTCTGCCTGGCCGGCAGGGTCGCGGCCACTTCCCGCAGGTGCGCCAGCCGCTGTTCCGCCACCGGAATCGAATCCACCGATTCCACCACCGGCGCGGTGCGGTCGGCAAATACGCCGAAGCGCAGGATCAGGATCGCCGCCACGCTGCCCAGCAGAAGCAGGAGGCTCTTGCGGTCGATGGTTCCCGTGGTCATGGCTGTCCCCGGCGGCTGGAATGAATCTGAAATACTTCGCCCTTGCCGGACTGGCTGCGCTGCGCCATATCCATCCCGGAATCCTGAAACAGGGGCGAAGAATCGAGAATCTTCAACAGCGGCGCGGCCTGCGGCGCCTCCCCGTTGATGCGCACGCCGCCGCGCGTGATCTCGAGACCAATGCTCCATGCCGGAGGTTCCACGAGCCGCGTCAGCTCGTGGAGCGCGTCCAGATCGGTCCGGGTACGGGTGCGAAACTCGTCCAGCAGACGGGTGCGGGCACGGATGCGGTCGATGGCGCGATCGAGCGCCACGGCCCGCTGCGCCTGGGGCTGCACTCGCGCGATCTCGGCCCGCAGGGTTTCCAGGTATTGGTGCTCGGCGTAGCGCGCGTAGCCCCACATGCCGGCGGTGAGCAGCACCGCCAGCGATCCCAGCACCACCGTCGGCGCCAGCATGGCGCGCGAACTGGAGCGACGATGCTCCACCGGCAGCACGTTCGCCACGGGCGATAGCCAGGGACAGGCCCCGGCCAGCGCCGTGGCGTACGGCAGTGCGTTGCGGGAAAGATCGTTCTCCACCGGGTTCGCGGTGGGCTTGACCAGAACCTGTTCCAGCGTGACCGGCGCCGTGTCCGGCGACAGGCGCAATTCGGCCAGGGCCACCAGCGCGGCGCGCTCCCCGGGCATCTCGAACTCGGCCGAATACACCGGCCGCCAGTCGCTTTCGCCGTAAACTTCCACCGCGTGATCGCCGACGCGGCTCAAGGCTACAAACCCGGCGCCGGTTTCGAACCCGTTCATCCGGATGGCCGCATGCACCGCCGCCGCGGAGAAGGTAAAACTGGCCACCGCGATACCGGCTTCGGCGAACAGGGTCACGTAGCGGTCGATGACCGATTGCCGCGCAATCCCCACTAACGCCGCGCCCGGCCCCAGCACCGACCATCCCCACGAAATGTCGTCCTCGCCATACGGATGCAGCGAGTCCAGTTGCAGACGGATGGCGCCCTCCATGTCCTTGGCCGCCACCCCCGGCAACGCCAGGTGCCGCACGATCACCTCGCGCCGCGGCAGCAACACGGTGGCGCTCAGGTAGCTCACGCCCAGCGATTTCAGCCAGGCCCCGTACTCGGCGCCCCATTCCGCCGCCGGCCGCGCGGCGAAATCTTCCACGGTCAACCGTCCCGGCACCCGAACCCGCGCCATCCGGGCCCGCACTACCACCACCTCCAGATTGCGCTCGCCAATCTGGATTCCCACGCCCGAGCCGAACGCCAGCAGTTTCCGCAGATCCTTGCCCAGCGTGCTCTTGCTTCCCCGCGCCGAGCCGACCGCCGGCCGCGTCTCCGGTTGGGTCTCAGCGGGCATTGGCGAAATCGCTCCAGGCGGTATCGTACCAGCGCAAGACGTGAAAGGGCGCGTCGTAGCCCTGCGGCATGTATTTCACCATCGCGGCCACCGTTCGCCGCACATCCGAATATCGGCCGCCGGCCAGGCGCAGCCGCGCCGTGGCGCGCATGGTGAAAATGGTATTCCCTCCGACCCGGAAGCCGACTCCGAGCTGCCCATTGACCCCCTGCACCACCGACAGCTCGGAGGCCGTGAACGGCTGCTGCCAGCGCCGGTTTACGATGGTCTCGATCATGCCCGGATCCAAACCTAGAGCGGCCAGCAGGGCCGGGCTGACGGTGTTAATATCCACCGCGTTGCTGCCGAATACCGACAGGCAATCCATCAGCCCCGGCCGCGCGGCCAGGCGCGCCGCTCCGGGGGAAGCCGACCCTCCCGCCGGAGCGTACGAACCATAAAAAATATCGGGGGTAACGCCTTTCACCAGTAGCAGTTCCTCAATCTCTCGAATAGACGAGTGGGAGGCTCGAAAAGACGGCATCAAGGAGGAATAATACTGATCGAAAGCGGTGGGCTGGGCCGACCCCGTGCGCCAGTCGACGATGGCAGCGGCTATCTCCCGCGCCCGTGCATCGTTGCCAGTCACCGCCAGCGCGATCCGGTACAACAATTCCGGCGCTGCCGTGTTGACATCGATTTTCGAAGATTCGGGGATGATTTCCACCCGCACCACCCCGCTGGGGAAGGAAAAAACCACCGCGTTGGCTCCGATGGGAATGGTGCGTTTATCGGGAGCCTGCTGCGTCGACCACAGGTATTCCAGCATCGCCCGCTCGACGCCGCCCGAAGCCAGGTAGTACGCCCGCATGCTATCCTCTGCGGTGGCCACCCGCTCCGTTTCCCCGCGCACCGTGGCCGATACCGAAATCCCGATCGCCGCCAGCCCCGCCGCCAGCCAAAGCACCGCTAGCAGGGCGGAGCCGGATTGGCTGTTCCGTGGGGCAGACCATCGTTTCTTGTGGTCTGCCGCCCGGGCTTCCTCCGGATGGCCAAAGGAGGGGACAAGTGGGAAGGGTCGAGTGTCAGGTGCGGGGCAGACCACATACAACGATGGTCTGCCCCACGGCGATCGTCGCTTAGGGGTTGATATCGACATACTTTACCTCCGGCGCGCGGTGCAGGCGGATGGGAGCCATGATGGTGAACGGCTGGAGGCGCGACGGGTCGGGCGCGAGCGGTGCCATTTCCACCCGAATGGCCATGGGCCAAACCATTCCGTCGGCGCTCGATGCCCAGACCGGTTTGAGGCTCTGGGGCGCTTTCATCAGGTAAGAAAACTTGCAGAAAGCCAATTGGTCGGCCAGCACGAAAGGCTGCGGTCCGAGAACCAGGGGAAGAAAATTAGGAGCCGGAAGCCCGCTCTCCGGATTGATGGCGACACCGGTGCAGTTGGCGCCGGCCAGGAGCGGCGAAAAGGGCAGCTCGTTCACCACCAGCCGCACCCCGCCGGCGTCGCCGGGAATCACCAGGAGGTCGAGCAACTGCGGCTGGCCGCGCCAGGCTTGCTGCAACGAAAATGCCGATACCAGGCGCATGGTCGCGCCGTCGCCGTGAAAGTATGGCGTGGTGCCGGCCACGGCGCTGGTTGGAATCGGCGCCTGGCCGTCCAGGGATGCGGTGCAGCCGACCGTGAACGGCACCATTCCTTCCAGTTCCTGCTCGAGGATGCGCTGCGCGCCCACCACCTTGCGGTCGGCCATCAGCTTGGCATTGGTTTTAGAGAAAATCATCAGCCCGATCCGCATCGCAAAAACCATTCCCACCGAGAGCAGTCCCACCAGGGTGACGGCGATCAGCATCTCGATAAGGGTGACGCCGGCATTGCCGGGCAGGCGTTTCGAGCGCCGTTGCCTCGGTTCCGCGCGCCGGGACCGCTCCCTGACGGTCGCGGCTCGGTAATATTTCATGGCGCGGCCGCCGCCGCGATATCGTCCGCCACCAGGATGTGTTCCTTGTACCCTTCCAGGGTGAAGGTGTGGCGGGTGCCCCCGTCGTTCCACCAGACTTGCAGCACGACGCGGTCCAGCGCCAGCATTTGGGGGCCGGGCGACGGCGGGGTGGAAAAGGGTGTCACCAGGGCCTGCCAGCCGGCATCGAGCGTGCCCGCAATCCCGCCGTCGAACCGCCCGCCCAGGGAGGCGTTGCGCGGTAGGGTGGGATCTACCAGCAGTTCGTTCATGCGCAGCCGGGCCAGTTGCGCCACGCGGTCGTGGTCGCGCAGGCGGGACGCGTTTCGCACCGCGCCGGACAGGCCGGTGAGCAGCGCCGTCACGGCGATCGCCATGATCACCGTCGCCACCAACACTTCGAGGAGGGTAAAACCGCGGGTTCGGGTTTGCCGCATCGGCTATTTCTTTACGACGCTTTCCACGTTCGGAAAGCCGGTCATCGGGTCGAGATGCACGATTCTGCGGCCGCCGTGCCGGTTGGCCAGTTCCACCCCGATGGCCGGAACGGTAGCGCCCGGGAGCAGCAGGAAATGGCGATTGCCGGTTTCGTCGCTGGCCGCGGAGACGCCGGTTTCGGCGCCGGTCAGCGGCGGCAACACGGCTTCGAGCGCGATGCCGTCGGGCAGATCGAAGTGCCGCTCGGTGCCGTCGGCGGCCAGCGCTGCCAGCCGGTTCCGCGGCAGGGAAATCTCCACTTCCACGGCTTGCTGGCGGCGTTCGGCGCGCGTCACGGCGGCGTTGAGGAAGCTGGCGACCTCTTCGGTGGCCGAAGCCAGGCGCACATTATCGAGACCCGCCGAGGCGGTGGGATAAGAGATGCCGGCAAGCAGCCCGATCAACCCCACCACGATCAACATTTCGATCAAAGTGACGCCGCGGCGGTTGCGGGGAAGCTTTGAAAAAACAAATCTTAGCCACGGATGAACACAGATAAACACAGATAAATCCTTTGATTTCTTCATCTGTGTTCATCTGTGTTCATCTGTGGCTCAATTTCTTCCGCGCGCGTCACTTCCAACTGCCGATATCGGCATTGATTCCATCGCCGCCAGGCTGCCCGTCGGCGCCGTAGCTGATGATGTCCGGCTCGTCGCCGTGGTCGCCCGGAAATTTGTAAACGTAGTCATGATTCCAGGGGTCCTTGGGAACGTCCTTGGGCATGTAGGGACCGTTCCAATTATCGGCGTCGCCCGGTTTCACGCGGAGCGCTTGCAAGCCCTGCTCGGTGCTGGGAAAACTCCCGTTATCGAGCTTATAGGTGCCCAGCGCGCCCATGAAGCTTTCGATCTGCGCGCGCGCGGCCGTAATCTTGGCCTTATCGACGTTCGACCAGAGCTTGGGGCCGACCAACGCCACGAACAGGCCGATGATGGTCACCACCACCAGCATTTCGATCAGCGTGACGCCCGCCTGTCCACGCTTTCTTTCGCTTTTCCGTCTCGTCATTTCACACCGCCACGTCGTTGATGCTCGTCACCGCGAGCAGCATGCTCAAAATCAGCGAGCCGACCAGGATACCCATCACCAGAATCACCACCGGTTCGAAGATAGCGGTGAAGCGCTTGATGGCGGCCCGAGTATCATTTTCGTAAATGTCGGCCATCCGGGCAAACATCGTATCCAGATGGCCGGTTTCCTCGCCCACGGTCAGAAGGTGCGCGGCCAGCGGCGGGAAGACGGCCGCCCGGCGCAAAGGCACCGCCAGTCCTTCGCCGCGTTTTACTCCCATCGCCACGCCCTCCAGAGCATTGGCGATGGTCTTATTGTTGAGCGTGGCCGCGGCGATGCCAAGCGACTGCACCAGGGGAACCGAGTTAGCCACCAGGGTCGCCATGGCGCGCGCGAATCGCGAAGTTTCGGCCTTGAGCAGCGCGTCGCCCAGCAAAGGCAGTTTGAGGCGCGTCCGGTCCCACCAAAGGCGCCCGGCGGCGGTTCTGGTGTAGAGGCGCCAGCCCACGGCGAGGGCCACCGCGGCACTCAGCGCGATCCAGCCGTAGGTGCGTACCAGGTCGCTGGCCGCCAGCATCAGGCGCGTGGGCGTGGGCATCGCCATGTGCCCTTCCTGAAAGATCACGGCGAAACGCGGCACCACGAAGCCGAGTAGAATGCCGACCGAGGCCGCGCCCACCGTGGCCAGCAAAGCGGGATAGATCATGGCCGAAACGATGAAGTTGCGCAGGTCGTCGCGGGTGCGCTCGAATTCGGCCAGGCGCTCGAAAATCACCGCCAGCGCGCCGGAGGCTTCGCCGGCCCGCACCATGTTGAGATAAAGCTCGGAAAAGTAGTCGGGATGGGTGCCGAGGCTGTCGGCCAGAGAACGTCCGCCCTTCAATACGCGCAGCACGTCGGAAACGATGGCGCGGAAGGAGGCTTTTTCGGTGAGTTCGGTGGTGATGGCCAGGGCGCGGTCGAGCGGCACGCTGGAGTTCAGCAGGGTGGAAAGTTCCTGGGTGAAGAACAGCACGTCGCGGCGCTTGCCGCCGCCGAACGAGGGCAGCTTGAGCTCGGTGTGAAGCCCTTTGTTGGGCTGCGCCCCCACGTAGACCGGGGTGAGCCCCTGCTTGCGCAGTTCGCGGGCAACCAGTTTCTCGCTGGCGCCGGCCAGGCTGCCGTTGCGGATTTTGCCGTCGGAAGCTACCGCGCGAAAGAAGAAGGTGGTCATGGGAGCCCCTCGCGGTCAATAGAGGTTTGAATGCCAGCAACCGCTCCCTGACGGTCGCGGCTCGGAAACGCGCGAGTCCGAGCCGCGACCGTCAGGGAGCGGTTGCGGATGGATGCCACCCATCGCGGGCGCACCCTAAAGCTCCTGCGTGACGCGCATCACTTCTTCCACCGTGGTGACGCCGTCGCGAATTTTCAGCCAGCCGTCTTCGCGCAAATTGCGCATGCCGTTGCGGCGCGCCACCTCCGTCAGGCGGCTGGCGTCGGCGCCTTGCATCACCAGTTTGCGCAGTTCGTCGTCCACCTGCATCATCTCGAAGACTCCCACTCGGGAAGAGTAGCCGGTGCCGTTGCAGGCGGCGCAGCCGGCTCCCTTGTATATCTGCAGCCGTTCGCCGGCCGGTGAGATGGCGGTTCCCGCTGGCTGCTTGCACTGGACGCAAATCATGCGCACCAGGCGCTGCGCCAGCACCGCCACCAGGGACGAAACGATCAGGTAATTCTCCACCCCCATGTCGGCCAGCCGGGTGATGGCGCTGGGCGCGTCGTTGGTGTGCAGGGTGGAAAAAACCAGGTGCCCGGTGAGAGCCGCGCGAATGGCGATATCGGCGGTTTCCCGGTCGCGGATCTCGCCCACCATGATCACGTCCGGGTCCTGGCGGACGATGTGCCGTAATCCGGCGGCGAAGGTAAGCCCGATCTGCGGATTGATGTGGATCTGGTTGATGCCGTCCATCTGGTATTCCACCGGGTCTTCGATGGTGATGATTTTCTTATCCGGCAGGTTGATGCGCTTGAGCGCCGAATAGAGGGTGGTGGACTTGCCGCTGCCGGTGGGACCGGTGACCAGAAAAATCCCGTGGGGCAGCCCGGTGAAGTGCTCCATCATACGCAACAGGCGGTCGTCGAAGCCCAGGCTGTGCAGATCGTAAAAATCTCCGGCCGAACGGTCGAGCAGGCGCATCACCACGCTTTCGCCGTACAGGGTGGGCAAGCTCGAAACGCGCAAATCCACTTCGCGGCCCAGCAGCTTGAGCTTGATGCGGCCGTCCTGGGGCAGGCGCCGCTCGGCGATATTCAGCTTGGCCATCAGCTTGAGGCGGGAAATGATGGCGGCCTTGAGTTCCCGCGGCGGCGGTTCCTGTTCGAACAGCACCCCATCGACGCGAAAGCGGACCCGGAATTCCTTTTCAAACGGCTCGATGTGGATGTCGCTGGCGCGCTTCTCGATGGCGTCGCCGATCATGGCGTTGACCAGGCGGATGACCGGCGCTTCGCTGGCCATGTCGCGCAGGTGTTCGAGGTCGGCCAGGGCGTCTTCGTTTTCGCCTTCGGCGGCGGCGTGGCGGTCGGCCTCGCCGTAATGCTTGTCGACGGCGTCGAGGATCTCCTGTTCGGACGCCAGCGCGGAGCGGATCTCGAGCCCCGAAAAAGCGCGCACCGCGGCGATGGTTTCGAAGTCCAGCGGGTCGGCCATCGCCAGCGTGAGCACCGAACCCGACAAGGCCACCGGAAATGCCCGGCACTGGCGCAGAAACCGATCCGTGAGGCCTTCGATTTCGGGCGCGGCGGGAGGCGGCCCGTCGATCGAAATCAGCGGTACGTCCAACTGCTCGGCCAGCGCCGCCAGCACGTCTCGTTGGGCAATGAGACCCATATCGACCAGGATCTTGCCCAGCTTATCGCCGCGCTCGCGCTGCAGCTCGAGCGCCCGATCGAGCTCGTCGGGATCCAGTTTCTGGCGGGCGATGAGAATCTCACCCAGACGGCGGTAGGCCGGCCAGGCGGCGGCTGGCGAGGCGGCGGTCTCGGTCTGCGAAGTGGGTTGGGTGGGTGTCACGGTCGGTTGCCGGCTATCGTTGCTCTTCGATCTTGATGTCGCCCGCGAGCGCCGAGCGCAGATCCGCCTTGGCGACCAGCAACCCCGGCAAGCCGGACGTGTCTTCCCAAGGCAGATACAACAGGCGAAAAGCGACCACCACCTGTTGGTCGTCGGGGATCTGAATCAGGGCCTTGGCCGCGGTCTGGGCCATATCCTTAATCAATTGCTTCACTACCGGCATGCGGTCCGACTTGCGCTTGTGAACGGCAGCGATCTCCGCGGCGCTCATCGAGGGGTGAAACGGGTTGATGGAGGGCGTCACGATCAGGCTGACTTCAGTGGTAAAGACCGCGCCATAGCCATTGAGGTAGATGCCGCGGGTGCGCCCCAGCAGGTCGATGGGGTCGTTGATGTTGTATCCGGTCAGCTTGCGGTCGAAACCATTTTCGAGGGTGCTGAACGTCCCTAGCGCGATGGAGACGTTTCTGCCGGGATGTAGCACCGGCGACCCGCTCGAAACCGCGGAGACGGGTTTAACCGGCAACGCGGGCTGGGCATACGCGGGCGGAAACAGGCATGCCACCAGGCATACCAGTAACCCCCATCGAAGTGTCGGCATAGCGCGGCTCATTTGGATTCTCCCGCGGCATTGCTCTTAGGGAACTCATATCCAAGCGCCGCCACTTTGATTGCTCCGGCACGGCGCGTGTCCCTGTCGTATTCGGCCGCTACGTTCAGCAGGTCGAAGCGGGCCTTCTTCAATTCTTCGCGCAACTCGCGGGTTTCGGCAAGATGGGCGGATTCGGCCTGGTCTACCGCCTTGGCAGCCTCGACCGCCGCGGCCTGCCGGATGCGGCGGTCGAGTTCGGCGCCGGAGAAGGATTGGGCCGAAGCTTGGGTGGATTGCGGAGCGCGCAGGGTCACCACCGGTACGGGCGCCGGACGGGTGAAAGCGGAAATCAGGATGGCGCCGGAGAGCATGGCCGCGGCGGCAAATCCCAGCCGCGCCGAAGAGCCCCAGAACCCGCCCCACCACCGCCTGAGCGGCGAAGGCTCGAAAACCTGGTCGGAAACAAAGGCGATGCGCTGCGGGATTTCTTCTTCCCCCAGACTGCACAGAGCCGCCTCGGTCAACCGCAGCCGCTCCATCTCTTGCCGGCAGTTCGCGCAGTTCTTCAAATGCGCCTCCACCCGGCTGCCGTCGGTCTGGTTCAGTTCACGAAGAAAATACTCTTTCAAATCGAATGGCGAGCAACTCATGACACACCTCGTCGTAGCGGAGCCAGTTCGGCCTTCAGCAGGTCCAAGGCGGAATAGACGCGGCTCTTGACGGTCGAAACCGGACAACCCAGAATCTCCGCCATTTCCTCGAACTTGAATCCCTGGTAGATCTTCAGCGTTACGGCTTCGCGCTGTTCGGGCGAGAGCCGGCGCAACGCCGCCGTCACCGAAAGACTCAGCTCCATGGGAAACACCGACCGGCCGCCCACCGCGATTCCATCTTCGGCGCTTTCCGGAGGCAGGTCGTCGAGGGCGGTTTCCGGCCGCCGCTTGCGAAACATCGAATACGCCTCGTTGTGCGCGATGCGGTACATCCACGGGGCAAAGCGCGCCGGGTTTTCCAGCTTTCGCAGATTCTGGTAGGCCTTCAAGAACACATCCTGCGTCAAATCCAAAGCGTCTTCCCGGTTGCCGGTGAGGCGAAGAAGATAGTTATAAACGCGCTTCTCCCACCGGGACACGAGGAGATTGAACGCCTCCACGCCGCCCCGGGCAGCCTGGCGAATCAGGTCGCCATCCTCGACCGCCCGAAAGATCAACCTTTGGCTCCTGTCCACATGACGCACTACCGACGTAAAAAGTCTGTATCCCTAAGCGGGACCGGACCCATGGCCGGCCGGCTCAGGCGGAGGGGACTGTCCCGCATTCTCCAGTGTAGCGGGAATGTTTCAGGAGAATCGGACCGGCCTGGAAGCACTAATCTACCTGGTGAATTGTGTGTCTCCGAGCTATGCCTATGCCGGGATGGGGCTGCCAGTACGATGGCGGCGGTCGGCTCGGTTGGCGGCAATGCCGTGCGCGGTGGTTCTGGCAGCCTTCTGGCCGGGCGCCGCGGGGGCGCAAGCGCCATCCTATGCCGCGGCGGATTTTGTCAATGCTTCCAACTACACCACCGGCCCGTTCGCCCCCAATTCGGTGGTTAGCCTGTTCGGCACCAATCTGGCTTTCGGCACGGCGGCGGCAAACGGCGGCGCCCAGCTTCCCACTTCGCTGGCGAACATATCGGTGCAGGTGTCCAATGCGGCCGTCCCGCTTCTATACGTCTCGCCTGGGCAGGTCAATTTCTTGATTCCTTCCAGCCTGATCGACGGCACCATCACCGTCCAGGTGGAAAGACAAGGGCTGATAGGCCCCACGGTCACGTTGACGCTGGTGGACGCGGCGCCCGCGCCGTTCACCGATGCCCAGAATTTTGTCCTGGCCGAGGACTGGAATCGGAACTACGCCCTGGCGAACGCCGCCAACCCGGCCAGGCCGGGCGACACCGTCGTGTTGTATCTGACTGGATTGGGGCACACCCTGCCCAATCCCAATCCGGGAGAAGTGCCCGCCACGCCCGCGCCGCTTGCCAATCCGGCGGAGCTTTCGGTGCTGTTGAATGGCACCGCGGTGAATCCAACGTACATCCTCTACGCTGGGCTAACACCCGGTTTTGCCGGACTTTATCAGATTAATCTCATGCTCCCCATGAATACACCGGTCAATCCTGAGATTCGCATTTCGATGGCCGGTCAAACCAGTCCGGCCGGGGTCCTGCTGGCGGTCCAGCCGCTGCAACTGGATGCCCGTCCGGCGCGTAACCAATAAATGAGGTCTAAGTTGGAGAGGGTCGGCTTTGTGCTGCCTGTTACACTGATCTAGGAGTTGAAAATGTCGGTCAGGCCTTGGGTTTTTCTGATTTTCCTGGCGCGGCTGGCCGCCGCGCAGGATGTCGCGCCGGTGCCGCCGGCGGGGCCTCAAAGTGTGGAATTTACCATCGATTCGGGTACGCGGGTGCCGCTCAGCCTGATTAATTCGATCAGCACCAAGCATTCGGCGGTGGGTGACCGGCTGTACCTGGAAACCGCCTTTCCAGTGCTCGCCAATGGCCGGATCGTCATTCCGGTAGGAAGCTATGTGGCTGGCACGGTGACCCAGGTCATACGGCCGGGACGGGTAAAAGGCAAAGGCGAGATCTACGTGCGCTTCGATTCCCTGACCCTTCCCAACGGGGTGACGCGCGATTTCCATGCCCGCATGGGCGGGATGGACGCGACCTCGTCCGGCAAAGTGGATGAAAAGGAAGGCAAGGTCACCGGCGACGGCAACAAGGGCGGAGATGTCCGGACGGTGGCCGAGACTACCAGCGCCGGCACCTCGATCGGCGCCATCGCCGGATCTTCAACCGGCCATCTGGGCATGGGGATGGGAATCGGCGCGGGCGCCGGCGCCGCCGCCGGACTGGTCGGAGTTCTGGCCACGCGCGGTCCGGATACGATTCTGGCGCGCGGGAGCACCCTCGAAATGGTGCTGGACCGGGCGTTGGTTTTCCAGGCGGGCGAACTCGAATTCGGCGCCTACCAGCCGCCGCGCGGCATACCTGCCGCGCCACCGGCGGTCAACAAATCCTCGTCGCCCATCCGGCGGATTCCGCTCGAACCGTAGAACAGACCTCCAGGCCGGCAGTTCGCCTGTCGCGTTCGCTACCGGCTGCTCGGCGCGGCGCGCGTGTAAAAGTCAGCCAGATCCGCCTTCAATTGCTTTAGCGCATCCACGTTGAGGTAAATCATGTGCCCGGACGGGTAATAGCGGAATTCGATGTTCTGCCGCAGCTTTGGCGCCAGCTCCATGTGCGCCAAGTCGAATTCGGTGATGAAGAATGGCGTGGCCAGGTCGAACAGGCCGTTTACCGAAAGCACTTTCAGGCGAGGGTCTTTGCGCATGGCGTCGGCCAGGTCGCCGGCCACGTAGGCATCGCGCAGCGGCTGAGGCTGTCCGAACCCTCCGCCGCCTCCCGTGGCCGGAGGCCGGTGGCTGTGATCCCAGGCTTGATTGATGCCCGGGCCGCTCGGATAGTAAGTCTCCGCCGACGCGTACTTCAGTTCGCGGTCCAGGTAGTCGTGAAAAGCGGAGACGAAGGCACCGGTAATGCCGGTGCTCGATGGGTCGTAGCTGGGATTCTCGCCCGCGGCGTCGATATCGGTTCCTTCGAAGCGTGCGTCGTAGCGGCCCAGAATCAAGCCCTGGCCGCGCATCAGCTCCTTGCGGAAGCGAGTCGGACTCACTCTCAGATTCGCCTCCTTGACGAACTGCTCGCTGAGCCCCGTGTATCCGGCCACCTTGGCCGCTATCGCATCCGCCTGCGCCGGCGGCAGGTTGTGTCCTTGCGCCAGCGCTTCCGCGTAGGGGCCGCGGGCGAAGGCGCGCACTTCGTTCAGAAAAGCCGTCGGGTCCTTGCCTTTGTACGAGACCTTCTCGTAGTGCCAGGCGATCGCCGCGTAGGACGGCAGATTGCCGATGAAGACGGCGTCGCTGCCGGGGGCCATGGTGAAGTAGTTCAGGATGGTCGACATCAGAATCACGCCGTTGACCGACACGCCGCCGCTCTCGAGCGCATCCACCAGGGCCGCCGAACGGGTGGTGCCGTAGGATTCGCCATACAGAAACCTGGGCGAGTTCCAGCGGTGGTTCACGCCGATATAGCGCTGGATGAATTTGAGAAAAGCCTGCACGTCCTGATCCGTGCCGGCGAAGTCTCGGATGGTGGCTTTGCCGACCGCGCGGGAAAAGCCGGTGCCCGGCGCATCCACAAACACCAGGTCGCTCTTGTCGAGCAGGCTGTACTGGTTGGGCACGATCTGGTACGGCGCCGCGCCAGTAGCCTCCGGGCTCGATGTCTCAACGCGCACCGGACCGACCGAGCCCATGTGCAGCCACATGCTGGCCGAGCCCGGTCCGCCGTTATAAAGGAAGGTGAGCGGACGGGTGCGCAGATCGGTCACCCCGGTCTGCGTGTAGGCGACGTAGAAAATGCTCCCGTACGGTTTTTCGTCCGTACCGTCGATCAGCAGCGTGCCCGCGGTGGCGGCGTAACGGAGCGTCTTGCCGTCGAGCGTGAATTCATGGTCCGTGACCACGCTCGTTTCCGGCGGTACCGGCGTGGCCTCGGTCGTGGCCGCGGGCGCGGCCGGCGCGCCGGAACCGCGTTGCGCGAAAGCGCTGGGCGCGGCGGCCACAAGCGTTACCGCGCAGAGCAGGGATGGGAAGATGAAACGCCAACGATCATTTCGCATAAACCGCCATTCTCGCACAGTGGAAAATGCGGAGGGCCGCTGGTCACCCGAATAACTCAGCGTGGCTCCCGTGGCTCCAATTCTGCTTGCGTTCCAGATTCGTTTCTGGCAAACTGACCGCATATGTCGGTCGAGGGGAAGTACCGTGGCCGAGTCATTGCACCGGAAGACATCGCCTTTCCGCGCAACTTTATTGCCCAACATATTCGCAAACACGCCACCACAGGGCTTTTGACAATTGGACTTCTCGTCACGCTCGCAGCCAGCTTAGAGGCCGACGATAGGGCCTATATGCTGGGAACAGCGGCGCTGGGGGTTCAGAATCCGCTCGGGATCGTCGACCTCAACACGGGCGTGTTTACTTTGATCGGGAATATGGGATCCGGGGGATACGACGGCCTGGCTGTTGCGAACGGCGTTCTATACGCCGAACAGAACGGACTCCTTTATTCGGTCAACACGACCAACGCAAGTCTCACCCTCATCGGAGGCTTGACCGGCAACAATCTCGCCACTTTCGGCTCAACCACCACTGGACTGTACGGCTTGGGCTATGCGCCGGGTTCTAATCAGGTGGCTACTCTATTTTCAATAAATCCCGAGACGGGCGCCCTCACGGCGATTGGGCCGATCGGCGCCAACATCATACCCAACGGTCAAACCTACTATCAGAGGCTTTCCGTGGGTTCGAGTACGCTGTACATGGAATCCAGCTCCAATCTTTACCTCATCAACACGACCACCGGTGCGGCCACACAGGTAGGAACCACCGACAGTAACGACTATTTAAGCACCGTGCCGCTTTTCGAAAACGGCACGTATTACGCCGGCTCTGGTTCCGAAATTGGCACGATCAACATCACCACCGGCCAGATCACGCCCGGCTCCGCGCTGTCCGGAGGACCGGGGTCCCTGGTCGGTCTTGCGCCCGATCCTCTGCCCGCGGGCGCCCCGCCGGCCATGCTGACGGCCAATGCCTATATGCTCGGAACACAGGCGCAGGGGGTGGCGAATCCGTTCGGGGTCGTCGACCTCAACTCGGGCGCATTTACTTTGATCGGCAATATGGGATCCGGGGGATACGACGGCTTGGCTGTTGCCAACGGCGTTCTCTACACCGAACAAAACGGACTGCTCTATTCGGTCAACACGGCTAACGCCAATCTCACCCTCATCGGAGGAGTGACCGGCACCCCAAATCTCGCCACTTTCGGCTCAACCACCACTGGACTCTATGGCTTGACCGGTGCGGGCTCTTCCGAGGTGGCTACTCTAGTTTCGATCAATCCCCAGACGGGCGCCATCGCCACGATCGGGCCGATCGGCGCCAGCGTCATCCCCAACGGTCAAACTTACTATCAGAGGCTTTCGGTGGGTTCCAGCACGCTGTACATGGAATCCAGCTCCAATCTTTACACCATCAACACGGCAACCGGCGCGGCCACGCAGGTGGGAACCACCGACAGTAACGATTATTTATCCTCCGTGCTGCTTCTCGAATACGGCACCTATTATGTCGGCACTGGTTCCGGCATTGCGACGCTCAACGTTAGCACTGGCCAGATCTCGCCGCACTCCTCGATTTTCGGAGGACCGGGGTCTCCCGTCGGTCTTGCGCCCGATCCCCTGGTTACGCCCACCCCAGCGGTCACGCTGGTGGCGAACGCCGAGGGCGGCGTCGCGGCCATTGCGCCGAACACGTGGGTGGAGATCAAAGGCTCGAATCTCGGCCCGGCAGGCGATACACGAATCTGGGGGAACTCGGATTTCGTGGGTGGGCAATTGCCAACCAGTCTGGATGGGCTTAGCGTCACGGTCAACGGCGTGCCGGCCTACGTTTACTACATCAGCCCCACGCAGGTGAACATTCTCACGCCTCCGAACGCCATTTCGGGATCGGTGCCCGTGCAAGTCTCCGACAATGGAGTGATCGGCGCAAATTTCATGGTGCAGGCGCAGGCGGAATCTCCCTCGTTCTTCGTCTTCGGCGGCGGACCTTATATTGCGGCCACCCACGCCAACGGAAGTTACATCGGCTCCACCAGCCTGTATCCCGGTTTGACCACTCCCGCCCAGCCCGGCGAGACGATCATGCTGTACGCCAACGGTTTCGGACCCACGTCGACACCGGTGGTGAGCGGGTCCGTAACGCAGTCGGGAACGTTATCGCCAATGCCGGTGATCACCATCGGCGGCGTGGCCGCGACGGTAACCTTCGCCGGCCTGGTTTCTCCGGGCGAGTTTCAGTTCAACGTGGTAGTGCCGCCCTCGCTCGCCAATGGCGACCAGCCCACGATGGCAATGTACAACGGCTTGACGACGCAGGCGGGAACGCTAATCACGGTGCAGCAGTAGTGGCGCTTCATTTCCGGCCAAATCGGCAAACCGGAAGTTGGCCGTGTTCTTACAAGGTGCCGCCTACATCTGGGGAGCCCAGGGCGGGGGCTTTTCCCCCCACCACTGTATTGGGGCTCTAGCGCGCTTCGCCGCGCATGAGGGTTTCCATGATGTCCTCGGGAAGAGCTACGCCGAAGCGCACGGCTTCCCTTTCCGCATGCGTATCGCAGTAGGCGGTAATCGGCCCGCGGCCCGATCGGAACAGGAAGTGCGCGCGATTGTCGCAGTTTTGCCGGTCGCAGGAGATTACGGATTCGGTTACAACTTTCACTTCGATGTGCTGCCTTGGAGCTGCCATATCAGTTCTATTATCCCGCATTCGGGTGCTTAGCCGATCTGGGGATTTCTCAGCTTAGGCGCGGCAACCGCTCCCTGGCGGTCGCGGCTCGGTTACCAGTGCCGCGTGTTTTCAGTCACTTACCGAGCCGCGACTGCCAGGGAGCGGTTGCCCGGAACCGGATTTCCCAGATCGATTAAGCACCGTTCGAAATTGCGGCCTGCCGCCGTGACCGCGGACGCAGATAAGCCGTGTGTTTTCTTCATCGGTGTTCGTCGGCGGCTAAGTTTTTTCGCCGGTCACAGCCATATTCCCACTGAAAACGAAGGGCTTACCAGTATCCGCGCCTTGTCTCGGCCTTCTCCTGGTGACGGGGGAAGCCGTGTGCCCCGCGCCGAACCCAATCTCCGCTAAACCAGCTCCTCTACCGCCAGCGGCGTCGAGTACTGTTTTTCGATCCGCTCGCGGAAAGTCGGGCCGCCGTTATAGGCGCAGAAGGGATAGATACGGCCATCGGGGGCGGCATAGTGGATCACGCAGCGCTTCACCCGCTCCACGTCGTAATTGTAGTGATCCATGAAGTGCATGCCGGCCACCATCAGCGTCTTGAAGGTGAACCCGTCCTGTTCGGCCTTGCCCCGCCCGTACTCCTTGTCCATCAGGCCTTGCAGCGTTTGCAGGAACTTGTTGAAAGTGAGGCCTTCCGGCGCGCGGTCCTCGTGGAAGTGCTTGCGCAGCACGTTCCAGGCGTTGATCTTCGAGAACAGCTTGACGCGCTGCCTTTCGACCTTTCGCGACAGTGCGTCCATCTCGCATAGCATGGCGCCGATGTCGGCGAAGCGCGTCACCGGGACGGCTTCGCCCGAGCGCGAAACGAACAAGTAGGTGCCCAGCGAGCATTGCGGATGGCAGGAAAGATGGGTGGTCAGCTCACCGCGCAGGGCGCTCAGCAGCTTCGAAAAAGGCGTGACGCAGGCCAGCGGGAACCAGTCTTCGTACGGATCGCAAATCCCCGTCTGGCGCTCCACCGCGTGGGCAAAATCGGCCAGCGTAAAGCGCTTCGATTCCAGCTCCGCGCGCGCGATGCGGCCGGTAAAAGCTACCGGTTGGTAGCTGATCGCGCTCACCACGTCGATGTTCTCGATCGCCACGCGCAGAATATCGCCGACCTGGTGATCGTTCACGCCCTTAACGATGGTCGGCACGAAGCAGATCTTCATCCCCGCGTTGCGCACGTTTTCGATGGCGCGGAACTTCAGCTCGGCCAGCCTGCGGCCGCGGGTGCGCAGATAGACGTCATCGGTGACCCCGTCGAACTGCAGGTAAAGCGTGTGCAGACCGGCCTCTTTGGCCTGCTGGGCAAATTCCGGCTCGGCGAAGCGGATCCCGTTGGTGGCTACCTGGATGTGGGAAAAGCCCAGTTCCTTGGCCGCTCTGAGGGCCTCCAGAAACTGCGGATATACCGTCGGCTCGCCGCCCGAAAACTGCACGATGCGGCCCGACACCGGTTTTTCGTCGCGCAGGCTCTGCAGCATGCCGCGAACCTGGTCGAGCGAAGGCTCGTAGACGTATCCGGCCACATTGGCGTTGGCGAAGCAAACCGGGCAGGTCAAATTGCAGCGGTTGGTAAGATCCAGGTTAGCCAGCCCGCTATGGCTGGTATGCATGGAACACAGGCCGCAATCCTGGGGGCAGCGCTTGGCATCCACCACGATCGGGTTGGTAACGCCCCGGCCATCCCCGAAACTCCACTCTTCCATTTTGAGATACAGGCGGACATCCGAAGACAGAACGTCGCGGAAGGCGCCGTGCTCCGGGCAGCTCTTCTCCATCACCACCCGGCCGCGGTCTTCCCGAATCCGGGCTTCGATCAGCGCCGAGCACTCCGGGCACAGCGACTGCGTGGTCTTGGGGAGTCCCTTGGACAGGGGACGAATCGGTGCGCCGCTATAGGTACTATCCGGCTGCACAATGGTGAATTTCTCCGGCGGTGCCGGCGCAAAGGTGGCAGTGCTCATGGCTCGATCTAGCAGTCTACGATCGAAACCCGCCGAATCCATGCCTTCCGAAGCGAGTGGGCGATTTTGACGGCCCAATTAACGATATTGAGGCCTGAAATGCAACCATTCGATAGCGAAATGTCGCCGTTCGGGTGGGAATCCGTGGCACACCAGTGCGACGTCCGCTATGATTTCTCCGGATACCCGCAAGCAACCATGAGCCTTAATATCGGTTTGGACGTCGGTGCCGTCAGCGTGAAACTGGCGGCCTTGGGCCAGCCGGAAGACCTTCGTCTGCTCGCGTCCCTGTGCACCCGCGATCCCGCTTTCCGGTTGCTGGAGTGGGGCGCCCGTCCGCTGGTGATCTCCCCGTACCGGCGGGTGGCGGGCAGCCCCATGCAGTCGGTCTACGACCTGCTGAGGGAAGTGTACGAAACTGTACCGGAATCCGAAGTCGAAGGGTTGCGGGTGACCGGCTCCGGCAGCCGCGCCATCGCCCGTGTTCTGGGGCTCTACTTCGAGAACGAATTCAAGGCCATCGCCCGCATGATGGGGGCTTTCCATCCGCAAGTGCGCACGGTGTTCGAAATCGGCGGCGAAAGCTCCAAGTACATCCTGCTCGACAGCCACGGGGAAGATGCCGACTCGGGCGGCTCCGGTATTATCGATTACGACCGCAGCGGCGAGTGCGCCGCCGGAACCGGCTCGTTCCTGGACCAGCAGGCCCTGCGCATGGGCTACTCGGTGGAAGAGGTGGGCGGGTTGGTGGAACAGGCCGGCCGCTCCGCGCGCATCGCCGGCCGCTGCTCGGTATTCGCCAAGAGCGACATGATCCACGCCCAGCAGAAAGGCTACACTCCGGCCGAGATCCTGCGCGGGTTGTGCGAAGCGGTGCCGCGAAATTTCAAGTCCAGTATCGTGAAAGGCCGCGCCGTCACCCCGCCGGTGGCCTTCATTGGCGCGGTTTCGCAGTGTTCGGGAGTCGCCGAGGCGCTGCGCCGGGTTTTCGAATTCACCGGCGGCCAATTGATCGTGCCGGAGCTGTACGCCTGGTGCGGCGCCATCGGCACCGCGATTCTCGAAAGCGAGGACCCGCGCAAACGGTCGTTCGGCGATATCCACCGTCTTCGCCAGCACGAGGCGCACGGCGGCTCCTTTGACAGCCGCCCGCTCTCCATGGATTCGGTGAACTTGCTGCGCGACCGCGTGGTGCCGTATACCGCCCCGCCCGGCGACGCGCCCATTCCGGCCTACCTCGGCATTGATATCGGCTCGGTTTCGACCAACGTGGTGGTGATCGACGAGCAGGGGCGCCTGGTGCAGGAGATTTACCTGCGCACCGCCGGCCGTCCCATCGAAGCCGTGCAGCAGGGCTTGACCGAAGTGGCGAGCCAGTGGGGCAGCCGCCTGGAAGTGCTGGGAGTCGGCGCCACCGGCTCCGGGCGCGAACTGGTCGCCGAATTCGTGGGCGCCGACGTGGTGAACGACGAAATCACCGCCCACAAAACCGGCGCGTTGAATATCAGCCGCAGCCTGGGCGGCGAGCCGGTCGATACCATCTTCGAAATCGGCGGCCAGGATTCCAAATTCATCTCCATCGAAAACGGCGTAGTGGTGGATTTCGCCATGAACGAGGCCTGCGCCGCCGGTACCGGATCGTTCCTCGAGGAACAGGCCGAAAAGCTAGGCGTGAATATCAAGGGCGAGTTCGCCCGCCTGGCCCTTTCCGCCGATGCCCCCACCCGCCTGGGAGAGCGCTGCACCGTCTTCATGGAGCGCGACCTCACCGGGTGGCTGCATCAGGGCGAAACCGTTCCCAGCCTGCTGGCCGGCCTGGCCTATTCGATCGCGCTCAATTACCTGAACCGCGTCGTGAGAGGCCGCAAAATCGGGAAAGTGATCTACTTCCAGGGCGGTACGGCGTACAACGACGCCGTGGCCGCGGCCTTCGCCCACGTGCTGGGGCGCCCGATTACGGTGCCGCCCCACAACGGCGTGATCGGCGCCATCGGCATGGCCCTTATCGCCCGCGAATGGCGAAAAGCGACCGGCGGTAAAACCCGCTTCCGCGGCTACGACCTGTCCAAGCTCAATCTGGCTACCCGCGAGTTCGCCTGCAAGGCCTGCAGCAACGAATGCGACATCAAGGAATTCACCATCGAAGGCCACAAGAGCTTCTGGGGCGATAAGTGCTCGGACCGTTACCGCAAGGCCTCGGTGAGCGGGCGCAAGGCCGTAATTGAAGACCTGTTCGCGTTGCGCGAGTCGCTGCTCGAAAAGATCCACGGCGGTCCGCTGGCGCCGCCCAAGACTTTGCCCCAGGGCCGCTTGCGGGTGGGCGTGCCGCGCACCATGGCCACTTTCGACCGGTTCCCGTTCTGGCGGACTTATCTGCGGGGGTTGGACGTGGAGGTGGTGCTTTCGCGGCCTACCGATCCGCGCATCGCCGCCGATGGCGTGGAGATGGCTCGCGCGCAGCCCTGCTTCCCCATTCAGATCGCCCACGGACACGCCCTGTCGCTGTTTCAACTGGGCGTGGACTACGTGCTGGTTCCCAACGTGCTCGATGCCGAGACCGACGACCAATCCGGTTGCATGTCGCACCTGTGCCCCTGGAACCAGACCCTCCCCTACGTATTGCGCGCCGCGCCGAAGCTGGAAGAGCACGCCGCCCGCATGCTCGCTCCCAGCGTTCATTTTCAAATGGGCGCCGCCGCCGTGAAGGACGCGCTGGCTCCCCTGGCGCAAAAGCTCGGCGCGCGGCGGCGTGCGAGCGATGCCGCCGTGGATGCCGCCTACGGCGTCCAGCGGGAGTTCGAAAACCAGCTTCTCGATGCCGGCCGCCGCGCCCTGGCCGAACTGGAACGCACCGGCGAGCCAGGCCTCGTATTGCTCGGCCGCAGCTACAACCTCTACGACCACAACATCAACTGCGATGTGCCGCGCAAGCTGCGCCGGAATTACGGCGCCAACGTGATCCCGCTCGATTTCCTGGTGACCGGCCGCGAATCGGTCGCCGACCTGCATCCCAACATGTACTGGGCTTCCGGACGCAAGATCCTGGAAGCGGCGCGGCTGGCGGCCTCGCGGCCCAACCTGCACCTGATCTACGTCACTAATTTCAAGTGCGGGCCGGATTCCTACATCAAGCACTTCGCCCGCCAGGCCGCCGGGGCCCCCCTGCTGGTGCTTCAGTTCGACGGCCACGGCAATGACGCCGGCTATATGACGCGCTGCGAAGCGTACCTCGACAGCAAGGGAATATTGCGATGCTACAATCCGTTACCGACCGAGCCGCAGCCCAAAGCGATAGCAGTCGGCGCCAGTTAGGCGACCACCCCTTCGTGGGCAAGCGCGTCTACATTCCGCCCATGGCCTACGGCAGCGGTCGCGCCTTTGCCGCCGGATTCCGCGCCCTTGGCGTGGATGCGCGCATCACCGCTCCTTCGGACGACCGTACCCGCGAGCTGGGCGCGCGCCACACTTCCGGCGACGAATGCTACCCGGCCAAGATCACCGTCGGCGATTTCCTCAAAGTGCTGGAGATGCCGGAGACCGATCCCGCCAAAACCGCGTTTTTCATGCCCACCGCCGACGGCCCCTGCCGCTTCGGCCAGTACGCCACCCACCTGCGCCGCATCCTGGACGCCAATGGCTTCCGAGAAGTAATGGTGCTGTCGCCCACCAGCAAAAACTCCTACGGCGACCTGGGCAGCCTGGCGCGCCCTTTCGTCCGCACCTCCTGGCGGATGCTGGTGTGCGCCGATATCCTGCACAAGGTGCTGCTGCGGTTTCGCCCGTATGAGCGCGAGCAGGGCGCGGCCGACGCGGTCCACGAACAGTGCCTCGACGATCTCTGCACCGCTGCCGAAAACGCTCCGGTCGAGCCCGGCGCCCAACTGAAAGCTCTCCAAGGCGCCCTGGTACGCTCGCGCGAACGCTTCCGCGGTTTGCGCATCAGCCGCGATCTGTCCGCCCTGCGCATCGGCGTTGTGGGCGAAATCTTCTGCCGGCTGAATACGTACTCGAATGAAGACCTGGTGCGCCGCATCGAAGCCTTCGGCGCCGAAGTGTGGCTCTCCGATATCACCGAATGGGTCTGGTATACAAGTGCCGAAGGGCATCGCAAACGCCGCCTGGCCGGACGCAGCTATTCCCTGGCGGCGCTGGGCGCCTGGGTGCGCGACCACGTGCAGCACCGCGACGAACAGGCGTTGACGAAGATCTTCCGCGAGGAATTCGCCGGCTGCGAGGAGCCCGGCGTCCGAACCGTGCTCGAATGCGCCCGCCCCTATCTGCCGCAAGATGGCGCCCTGGGCGAAATGGTGTTGAGCGTGGGCAAGGCCGTTTACCTGGCTCAACAGGGCCTCGACGGCATCATCGATATCAGCCCCTTCACCTGCATGAACGGCATCGTCAGCGAAGCCATCTACCCCCGCGTCAGCCACGACCTGGGCGGCATCCCCATCCGCAATTTCTATTTCGACGGAACCCAGAGCGATTTGGATCGGGATCTGGGGGTGTATGTGGAACTGGCACGGTCGTACCGGCGTCGGAGAGGCCTGTGATCCCAACGCCAACACAAGATCCGCGGCCGTCGCCCAAGCAGCCCCTTGTTCGAGTCGTATCTTGGGCATCTTCGCCGCCATTGGTGGGGCCGTAACGTATTTGGCGTTCACGCTTCTCACTGGCATGGAAACATCACTGATCGGTATTCCGGTCGGAGCGGGGGTGGGGCAAGCCATGTACTACGCATCCGGGAAGCGTGGAGGCCTTCGGTTTCAAGCGTTGGCCGTCTTCCTTGCTTTCGTGGCGTTTGGCACGGACCCGCAAATCAGCTTGAGCACGTTCGGAAAGACCACCGCGAACTGGTCGCGCGGATAGTGGGTTTAGGCGCGATAATGGGTTATATGATGGCCAGCCATCCCCGGATCACGATCGAAGCCGACAAGCGAGACGGCAAGCCCTGCATTCGCGGGATGAGGATCACGGTGAATGACGTCCTCGGCTGGCTATCCCACGGCATGACCGAGGAAGAAATTCTCGACGAGCATCCCGGTCTCGAGAAGGACGACTTCGCGGCTGTGTACGCGTTCGCAGCGGACGTGGCCGATACCGCATTCGCGAATAGGTAGCCCTCGTGGGGCAGCCAATTCTGGCTGCAGCCGCCTTTCAGGCGGCCGCCGACAAGTCACCAATATGGATATAGGAAGCGTCTGGCCGCTGCCGCTGTTTCCCCGCCGCCGCAAGCGTACGCGAAAAAGGGCGACAGCCGCGCAACCGGAAGAGCCGCCTGAAAAGGCGGCTGCAGCCAGAATTGGCTGCCCCACCATCTGTTCATATATCGTAAACAGCACAAACCAGGTCTTTTTATGCGAAGTTCCCTGCCTTCGATACACAATCGTCACGGATGGCTCATTACGAAAGACGGTTGCCCCACTGGGACCTTGTCGGGCGCCCGGTCTTTGTCACCTTCCGCCTGCACGGCAGCCTGCCCGCCGGCCGAACCTTCCCACCGGAGAGATTGAGCTCCGGCAAGGCATTCGCGGCGATGGATCAAATTCTGGCCCGCGGCAGCACCGGCCCCGTCTACCTCAGTCAGGCGGCGATCGCCGAGCTTGTGGTGGCGGCACTGCGCCATGGAGACATGGAACTCCACCGGTATCAGTTGGATTCGTTTGTCGTCATGCCAAACCACGTCCACATCCTGGTCACGCCCTCTGTCGTTGCGACTCGCTGGCTGGGGCCACTGAAGGGCATTACCGCATATCAGGCCAATCGGATTCTGGGGCAAACCGGCAAGGCGTTCTGGCAAGATGAAAGTTACGACCACACGGCTCGAGACGAAGGGGAACTGGCCCGCATCCGGGCGTATATAGAAGGCGACCCGGTCAGAGCCGGCCTGGTTACCGCGCCCGAGGATTTCCGATGGTCCAGCGCTGGCGCGCGTCAGCAGGCCGCCTAAAAGGCGGCTGCAGCCATGATTGGCTGCCCCACATCTCTCACTTCTTCCGTTTTCGCGGCTTCCTTACCGCCGGTTCCTCGTAGATTGCAAACTGCAGCTTTCTTTCGTTGTCGTCCACGCGTTCCAGAATCACGCGCACGGCGTCGCCGATGGCGAACTCGCGGCGCGTGCGTTTGCCCACGATTTTGCGGACGTTTTCCTGGTACGCGTACTCGTCGCCCGGCAGGCTGTCGATCGGCACCAGGCCTTCGATGAACAGATCGGCCAACTCCACGAAAAGGCCGTATTTGGCGGTCGAAATCACCAGCGCCGCGAAATCTTCGCCCACCCGCTCGGCCATGAATTTCACCTTCTTCCATTCCACCAGCTCGCGCTCGGCCTCCGCGGCGCGGCGCTCGGAATGGGAGCAGGAAGTGGCAATCGTCTCCAGCGCGGGCTCGTCGTAAGTGGCGCGGGCAGTCTTGCCTGCCGTGTCGAGATTCTTCTCGACATTCGCCCCTGAGGGCGCAAGCGTCGGCATGAGTGCCGACGTGGCAGGCACGAGTGCCCGCTCCACCAGAACTTCGCGCAGCAGGCGATGCACCATCAGGTCCGGATAGCGGCGGATGGGCGAAGTGAAATGCGTGTAGGTTGCGGCGGCCAGCGCGAAGTGGCCGACGTTTTCGGTGCTGTAGCGCGCCTGCTTGAGCGAGCGCAGCATCAGGTAGCTCAGAATGCGCTCCTCCGGCTTGCCTTCGATCTTGGCCACCAGGCGCTGGTAGTGCCGTGAGGTGATCTTCATCTCGGGCGCGGTCAGCTCGATTTCGCGGTGCCGCTTACTGCCGTCGCGATGGCGGTCGCTCATGCCGAATCGCTTCACCGGAATGGCGCCCACCCCCAGCGAGTAACCGAAGTGCGCGGCCACCTGCTCGAATTCCAGCACGCGTTTGGGGTCGGGCTTTTCGTGGATGCGATAGATGGAGGCCGGCGCGGCCTGTTCCAAATGCGCCGCCACGGCCTCGTTGGCCGCCAGCATGAATTCTTCGATCAGCCGATGCGCGTCGTTGCGCGCGGCCCGCGTTACGCCCGTCATCTCTCCGAACTGGTCGAATTCAATCAGCGGTTCCGGCAAATCGAAATCGATCGAGCCGCGCCGTACCCGCTTGCGGTTCAATACTTCCGCCAGCTCGCGCATCAACTCGAAGCGCTCCACCAGCGGCCGATAGCGGTCGCGCAGCGCCGCATCGCCTTCCAGCAGCCCGTGCACCGCGGTGTACGTCATCCGCTCCGCGCTCGAAATCACCCCGGCGGTGAATTCCTGGCCCACGGTCTCGCCTTGCCGATCGATTTCCAGCAGCGCCGAAAGCACCAGCCGGTCCTGGTGCGGCACCAGCGAGCAAACGTCGGTCGAAAGCTCGAAGGGCAGCATCGGCACCGCACGATCGGGGAAATACACGCTGGTCCCGCGCAGGAACGCTTCGCGGTCGATGGGCGTCGAGGGGCGCACATAGTGGCTCACGTCGGCGATATGCACCTGCAAAGCGTAATTGCCGTTCGCCATCCGGTCCACCCAAACCGCGTCGTCGAAATCGCGCGCGGTTTCACCGTCGATGGTTACGATGTCGAGCGCCCGGAAATCGCGCCGTCCGGCCAACTCCGCCGGGCCGATGGTTTTCGAAATGGCGCGCGCCTGGTCCACCACTTCCGGCGGGAACTCGTGCGGGAGATGGTGCTTGCGGATGATGATTTCGACATCTACCCCGAAATCGTCGGGCGAGCCCAGAATCTCGATAATGCGGCCCACCGGGCTTTCGCCCTTTTCGGGATATTCCAGCAATTCCACGTTGACGACCAGCCCGTCGAGCTCCTCTACCGATTGGACCCGCCGCGGCGCGACGCCGATGCGGTCGGTATTGGGCCGTTCGGGCGGAAGCTCGAAGCCTTCCGGAATTTGGATCCATTGCTGGATGCGGCTGTCTTCCGGCACCACGAACATGCCCTGGCGGCGCACGCGTACTTCCCCCACCACGGTAGGGTGGGCACGCGCCAGCACCTTGACAATTTCTCCATCGGCCTTCCCATCGGCGCCGATGCGGCCCACGCGCACCACCACGCGGTCGCCGTGCATGGCCTTGGAGGCCGAGTCGGGAGACAGGAACACGTCGCCTTGAACGCCCGGTACCGGGCGATCGGCGATCAGAAAGCCGTAGCCGTCGCGGTGCACGCTCAGCCGCCCCACGGCGAATTCGCGGCTACACGACGCGGCTACGAAGTGCCCCGCCCGCAACTCGATCAGTTCGCCGCGCGCCGCCAGCCGCTCCAGCGCGGCTTCGAGATCTGCCCGGCCTTCGCCCTTGACGCTCAGCTCGCGCGCCAGTTGCTTGAAATTGCCCCGGGCGTGCGGCAAACGCCCGATGTGCTGGAGTAGTGTGGCGTCCGTCACATTCTCGATTTTAGTGAACTTTGGTTGGACTCTGCGCCGAAATCGCGACGAGCTGCGCTGCCGCGTTTCCGCCACCGACTAAATACGCGCGTCCCAGGGGTTAATGATTCGCTCGCGTTCCGGCTTAAGGTCGATCGTCATTGCCGCACCTGTCGCTGCCTGTTGGGCGCTCCGCTCCTATGATCTCACAGGCATCTGGGAATAACCGGTGCTGCCGCGGCCGCGCCCCAAAAAGAGGAGCTCATCCTCGATTTTACAGACAACGTTTGGCCTTCGCCGAGCGTCAATTACTCGAGACAATCGAACCATGCGGAGTTTGTTGTTCCTTTTGCCGCCCGTGGGACTTCTGCTGCCCATGGCATGGGCCGGACAGGCTCGGTATGCCCGGTTGGGCGATTTCGAAGGCCCCGTGGAAGTGCAATTGCGGCCCGCCGACGCGTGGATACCGGCGGAGCGCAACCTGCCGCTGCCCGAAGGCGCGTGGTTCCGCACCGGCGGCGCGGCGCGGCTGGAAGTGGAACTCGATGACGGCGCCGTCTGGCGCCTCGGTTCCGATTCGGCCGGCGCCCTGGCCGACTACGCCCAACTCTCCACCGGCCAGCGGGTGACGTTGCTGACCCTCGATCGAGGCTTGGCATACTTTAGCGCCCGGCCCGGAATTCACGACTCGGTGGTGCTGGCGGTTCCCGGCGCGCAGATCGCCTTCACCCAGCCGGCTCGGGTGCGCGTGGAAACCGGCGATGGATTCAGCCGCATCGCCGTGCTCGAGGGCTCGGTGCGTTTCTCTTCGCCGGCCGCCGAGATCGGTCTGGTTCAGGGCCAAACCACGCGCGTCGATCCCGCCGACCCGGTCCACTTTTCTCTCGACCGGGTGGTGACGGAGGTGAGCCTCGACGCTTGGAGCGCCGAACGCGACCACGCGCTCGAATCCAGCGTCTCCTCCCAACACACGGTGGCGCATTACGGTCTGGCGGACCTGGATGGCGCCGGCGCATGGGTGGAAACCGACCAATGGGGCACCGTCTGGAAGCCCAAGGCGCCGGCCGGCTGGACGCCGTTCCGCAACGGCCGCTGGCGCTGGTACGACACATTGGGCTACACCTTCGTCGGCGGCGACGCGTGGGGCTGGTTGCCTTACCACTACGGCCGCTGGGCGCATAGCGCGGAGCTCGGCTGGATCTGGGCGCCGAGCGTAAGCCAGATGTTCAAGCCCGGAGACGTTTTCTGGTTGATCGGCGAAGAGCTGGCGGGCTGGGGTCCGCTGGCGCCCGGCGAACGATGGCCCAACCCCGATGCCGTTCAACCGTCGCAATTCGTCCCGGCGTACCTCACGTTTGCGGCGTACGCCGTTGACGCGCGAGTCGTCGACCCGGCGGGTTTCACCGTTCGTCACGACGACCCGTTGAAGGTCGCCGCGTTTGCCGCGGTTTTGCCTTCGCCGCCCTTGGAAGCCGCCCGGCTGGAAGCGCTGCGGCCGCTGTCCGCCGTGGGCGCTGTGCGCGTTGCACCCGTCATCGCCGGCGTCACTTACGAAGGCACGCCCGCCAACACCGATTCCGCCGCCGCCCCAGCGCCCGCCGACGACTGGCAGCGGCCCGCCGACCTTCCGCCCCCCGTGGTCATCTTCACGGCGCCGCCGGACCAGCCGGCGCCGGATCCGCAGCTCGTGCCGTACCCCGTCGCCGTCTACGCCACGCGAGGCGCGGGCGCGCCGCGTAGAGACGACTCGGCCGGGCCCGCCGCCAAAGCGACCGGCGCCGCGCCCTCCAAATCGTCGAACAACGGCAAGTCCGCCGCCACGGCTCCCGCGCCCACCGCACCGCCGGTTACCAAGACCCCGCTTTCCAGCCGCGAACGGCGCCTCTACGCCGACGCCCTGGAGAATAATCAAGGGCCTTCCCAGCAAATCGGGGCGCTCGACAAGTGGAGCCTCGAGTATCCGCAATCCACCCTTGGCATCGATCGTATGTTCTTGTACATGCAGGCGTACAGCCGCCTGAATCCGCCGCGTTACGATCGCATCGTGGAATATGGCGAGAGGCTGCTTCGAGGCGGCCTGCCGTTCCCGAATTCCCCCACCGGCGACGCCGAGAAACTCAGCGTGCTCTACCAGGTGACCGCCAACGTGCCAAAGCTGGCGCAGCCATCGGCGCGCCAGATCAACCTGGCAAAAGACGCGGCGCGGGCCTTGCAGGACTACTTGCCGGTCTTTTTCTCCGCGGCAAACCGGCCCTCCGGCGTCGATGAAGCGCTCTGGGCCAAAGCACGCGATGAAATGGAAGGCGCGGCAAAACACACCCTCGCATTCGCCGCACAAAAACGTTGACTCGCACTGCCACGTGCGCGCTATCATGAAGGGTCGCCTCCCCCGATTGATAACCTGAAGGCATTGTGAACTCCACTCGGCAAACCATCCTGCTCCAAGCCCAATTGGGCAACCTTCCGCTCTGCGCCCGCGGCAAAGTGCGCGACGTGTATGCGCTGGACGACCGCCTGTTAATCGTGGCTACGGACCGGCTGTCCGCTTTCGATTGCGTCCTGCCCACCGGAATTCCCGATAAGGGCAGAGTGCTCACCCAGCTCTCGATCTTCTGGTTCGATTTTCTGCGCGATCTTATCCCGACCCATTTTCTGACCGCCGACGTCGACCGGTACCCCGCCGCGCTGGCGCCTTTTCGCGAACAACTCGAAGGCCGTTCCATGCTGGTGAAGCGCGCCCGCATGATCGAGGTGGAATGCGTGGCGCGTGGTTATCTTTCCGGCTCCGGCTGGAAGGAGTATCGCGAGCGTGGTTCGGTCTGCGGCGTGCCGTTGCCCGCCGGCCTGCGGGAAAGCGACCAACTGCCGGAACCGATCTTCACGCCGGCCACCAAGGCCCAAACCGGGCACGACGAAAACGTCTCCTTCGAGTACGTCGCCTCGGCCATCGGCGCCGAACTGGCCGCCCGGCTCCGCGATCTCACCCTGGCGATCTACCGGCGCGCCGCCGAATATGCCGGGACGCGCGGCATCCTCCTCGCCGATACAAAATTCGAATTCGGATTCGTGGGTGACGAATTGCTCTTGTGCGACGAAGTGCTGACGCCGGATTCTTCCCGCTTCTGGCCAGCCGACACCTATCGCCCCGGCGGACCGCAACCATCCTACGATAAACAATTCGTGCGCGACTACCTGGAATCGCTCCACTGGGACAAACAGCCGCCGGCTCCCCCGCTGCCGGCTGAAGTGGCCGCCAAGACCGGCGAGAAATACCGTCAGGCATTCGAAGCGCTCACGGGCCGTCCGTTATGAACTGGCTCGATATCGTGCTGGCGCTCATCGTGGTTGCCTCGGTGGCGGCCAGCTTCCGAAAAGGTTTTACGCGCGAGGTGATCGGCCTGGTGTCGCTGGTGCTGGCGTTGGTGCTCGGCCTCTGGTTCTACGGCGCGGCGGGATCCTACCTGGCGCCTTACCTCAGCTCACCGCGCCTGGCCAATTTTGGCGGCTTTCTCATCGTGTTTTTCGGCGTGATCCTGATGGGCGGCATCGTCGGCTTGATCGTGGGAAAATTTCTCCGCATCACGGGGCTCTCGTTTTTCGATCACCTGCTCGGAGCCGGCTTCGGAGTGGTGCGCGGGCTGGTGATCGGCGTTGCCCTGATGGCCGCTGTCATGGCCTTCGCGGCCAGCGACCGCCCGCCCGACGCGGTGGTGAATTCCCGTCTGGCGCCCTACGTTACCGGCGCCTCGCGGATTCTCGCCGCGATGGCGCCGCACGAATTCAAAGAAGGGTTTCAAAAAAGCTACGCGCAAGCCAGGGAAGCCTGGCAGAAAACGCTTTCGCGCCCGGACGCGAACCAAGTCGAACACGGAAATCAATAAAAAAATGAAAAATGAAGTTCAGGGATTGGCGGAGAGACTATTGGGCGGCAATGTTGCGCTCGACGAGGCGGTGGGAATTCTGGAGCGCAGCATGATCGAAGGCGCGCTGGCGCTGCACCGCGGAAACCAGTCGGCGGCCAGCAAGCAGTTGGGCATCCATCGCAATACGCTGCAGCGAAAACTGGCCGGGTACGGGGTGGACCATGGGCGCCCGCGCCGCAAACCAGCCGCCAAGGCCGTCCGCGGGCGCTCCCGCCGCAAGGGTGTCGCCTGACCCATGGACCTGATCGTCTTCGACCTCGACGGTACTCTGATCGATTCGCGGCTCGACCTGGCCCACGCCGTCAACGCCATGCGCCGGCACATGGGCATGGCGCCGCTCGATAACGACCGCGTCTATTCCTACGTCGGCAATGGCGCTCTGGTGCTCATCCAGCGCGCATTGGGCGATGGCGCCAGCGAAGCCGAGGTTGCCGCCGGGCTGGAATTCTTCCTCCAGTATTACAGCGCCCACAAGCTCGATTTCACCACCCTCTATCCCGGCGTGCGCGAATCGCTCGACCGTTTGCGCGCGGCCGGCAAGAAGCTGGCCGTGCTTACCAACAAGCCCGTGCGCGTCAGCCGCGCCATCGTGGAGGGCCTGGGAACCGGCTCGCATTTCTTCCAGGTGTACGGCGGCAACAGCTTCGAGTTCAAGAAGCCCCACCCCATCGGCATCGAAACCCTGATTCGCGAAGCCGGCGTGGACGCGGCGCACACGCTGATGGTGGGCGACAGCTCGGTAGATGTTGAAACCGCGCGCAACGCCGGCGTGAAAGTGTGCGGCGTAACCTATGGCTTTCAGCCCGAGAGCCTGGAAGATCCGCCGCCGGACTGGAAAGTGGACCGCATGGAAGCGGTGGCGGACCTGGTGCTGGGCGGAACTGTCTAGCGGGCTGTCAAGCCCGCGCCACGGTCGACAAGCTGAGCCAGCCTCTTTTTCGCCTCCGGCCATTCCGCCGCCACGATCGAATAACGCGCTGAATCGCGAGCGGTGTAATCGGAGGCCATCCGGTGCGAGCGGAGTATCCCCTCGAACCGGCCGCCGATGCGCTCCAGCGCGGCGCGGGAGCGTTCGTTGCGCACGTCGGTATGGAACGAAACGCGAAGTAACTGCCATACCTCGAAGGCATGAGTCAACATGAGCAGCTTGGCCTCGGTGTTGGCCGCGGTGCGGATGGCCGCCCGAGTCAGCCACGTGTAGCCGATCTCGCAACCGTCCGGAGCGGTGCGGCCGTTCCGCGTGTGTCCCAGTGGCCACGCCCATCGTTCCAGGTCGAAGAAGCGTGTCGAGCCGATGACGCTGCCGTCAGTGACGCGCACGGTCGCAAATGGGACCGCGGTGCCGGCCTCCCTCCGGGCCAGTGCCGTTTCGATATAGCGCGTCATCTCGGCCGCGCCCTGCGGAACCAGGCTCCAATCGTAGAGCGTTGGGTCGGCCGAAGTGGCCGCCACCAACCCTTCGATATGGCGACGGTCGAGTGGCTCCAACCGAACGTGTTTGCCTTGCAGTATAAAGTTTTCCATGGATAAAGGTCACCGTGGGGCAGACCATCGTTGTTTGTGGTCTGCCCCAGTCCATTCGTCCTCGCCTTTCGTCATCGAAAAGACCCCAGGTGGCAGACCACAAAAAACGATGGTCTGCCCCACGAGCTTTCCCGGTGGAGAGCAGGCGTCGAGATGAGTCTCGACGCGGCACGCAGGAGTGCGTGCGCCACGAAAAAACTAAGCTTTCTCCGCGATGGCCAGTAGCACGCACAACGCCACTCCCTCCGCGGCTTGCTCAATTTCGGCTAACTCCGGAAACGTGGGGGCAATCCGAATCGTGCGGTCCTCGGCATCTTCCCCGTAGGGATGGGTCGCTCCCGCCGGCGTCAGCTCCACCCCCGCCTCTTTGGCCAGCGCCACCACCCGCCGGGCGCAACCTGCCGGAACACTCAGGCTGATGAAATAACCGCCCTTGGGCCGAGTCCAGCTCACGCCGGGAACCTCGGCCAGTTTCTCGTCGAAGACCGCCAGCACCCTTTGGAATTTAGGCCCGATCAGCGCCCTGTGCCCATCCATCAACTCCACAATTCCTTGCGCGTTCTTCAGAAAGCGGACATGGCGAAGCTGGTTCAATTTGTCGGGTCCGATGGTCCGCAGCGCCGTTCTTGCCAGGTACCACTTCACGTTCTCCTTCGAGGCCGCCATCAGCCCCAGCCCCGCTCCTCCCAGGGTGATTTTGCTGGTCGAGGCGAACACCAACGGGCGGTTCGGATGTCCATGGCGCGCGCACAGCTCGATGATGTTGGCGATTTCGATGCGCTCGCCGGTCAGATGATGCGCGGCGTAAGCGTTGTCCCACCACAGCCGGAAATCCGAGGCCGCCGTCTTCATCGCGGCCAGCCGCTCGACCGTCCGGTCCGAATAAATGACGCCGGTGGGGTTACTGTACTTGGGCACGCACCACATGCCCTTGATCGAGGCATCCTGCGCCACCAACCGCTCCACCTGGTCCATGTCCGGGCCGTCTTCCCCGAGCCCCACCGGAATCATGCGGATGCCGTAGGTCTCGCAAATGTGGAAATGGCGGTCGTAGCCGGGCACGGGACACAAAAAGGTAATCTCGCCCTGCCGCGACCACGGCCCGGCGCCATCGCTGGTTCCTTTGAGCAGCGAGAAAACCACCGTGTCGTGCATCAGCGCCAGGCTGGAGTTGTCGGCCACCACCACCTGTTCCGGCGGCGCTCCCACCATCCCCGAGAACAACTGCCGCGCTTCCGCCAACCCCTGCAGCCCGCCGTAATTGCGGCAATCGGTGCCGCCTTCCGCCATGTAATCCGCCGCGCCGGGCAGCGACAACAAGGGGGCGCTCAGGTCAAGCTGGGCCGGCGACGGTTTCCCGCGCGTCAGGTTGAGCTTCAGGCCTTTTGCCTTAAATGCGGCGTATCTTTCCCGGATTTGTTCCACGGCGCCCGTGGCCGGTGAATTCCGCTGAGCGGAGTCTGTCGTTTTGAGAAGCATTGGTTTGTCGAAATTCGTCTGTCACGCGGGACCGCGCGCCCCTCGTCCATTTGTATTATCTTATCGCGCCCCGGAGCCATTCCGGCATCTGTCTGCTTGCTTCCCCGGAGCGAAAGCGCTGGTGCACCCGTTGCTATCATGAAGGCTCCATGACGGGCGTCGTAGCGCTCCTCGAGCGCAACCGCAACTACCGCCGCACGTGGATCGGTCAGGTGGTGAGCGAGGTCGGCGACTATTTCAACAACGTCGCCGTGCTGGCCCTGGCGATGGAGAAATCCGGCTCGGGCCTGGTCGTCTCCGGACTGCTGTTGTCGCGCGCGATTTCCGCCGTAGCCGCGGCGCCGGTGGCCGGCGTGCTTCTCGACCGGTTCGACCGCCGCGCCATTATGGTCGCCAGCGACCTGGTGCGCGCCCTGGTCGCCGCCGGTTTCCTCCTCGCCATCCATCAGCCGCATCCCTGGCTGCTCTATGCCCTGAGCGCGGCCCTGATGTTCGCTTCGCCGTTTTTTACCTCCGGCCGCGCCGCCATACTGCCGTCCATCGCCTCCGCCGAAGAACTTCACGCGGCCAACTCCCTCACCCAGATCACCAGTTGGGCCACCGCCAGCGTGGGTGCGCTGGCCGGCGGTTACGGCGCGGCGAAATTGGGGTACGCCTGGGCGTTCGTCGCCAATGCGGCGAGCTTCCTGGTTTCGGCGGCGTGCGTCTGGGGCGTGCGCGTGCCTGGCGGATTGCGTGCCGTCCGCGCCCCGTCGGCTGCGTCCACGACCTCCTGGCAGGAGTATCGCGAGGGCCTCGCCTACATCTGGTCGGTGCCTTTGATGCTGGGCATCGCCGTTATCTCGTTCGGCTGGGCGCTGGGCGGCGGCGCGGCGCAAGTCTTGTTTGCCCTCTTCGGCGAAACCGTCTTCCATCGCGGCCCCGCCGGTATCGGCTCCATTTGGGGCTTCGCCAGTATCGGCTTGCTGCTGGGGGGGGCGGTGGCGTACGTGGCCGGCCGCCGCATCGGCTTCGCCGGTTACAAGCGCCTGGTCACGCTCTGCTATGTCACCCACGGCGTCGCTTACATGCTCTTCAGCCAGACCGGATCGTACCCCGCGGCTTTGCTCTGGATGATGCTTTCGCGCGCCGGCATGGCCGCCGCCAGCGTGATGAACACCGCCCAGTTGTTGCGCCATACGCCCGACCGCCTCCGCGGCCGGGTATTCTCCACCATGGAATCGGTGCGCTGGAGCGTCATGATCGTCAGCATGGCCGCCGCCGGTATCGCTTCCCAGCGTTACGGCCCCCGCGCCATCGGCCTGGTGGCCGGCGCCTTCGGTGTCGTTACCGGCCTCGGCTGGGCCTGGTGCGACCGCGGCGGCCGAATCAGGGAACCGTGAGCCGCTCCCAGCCGACGTGGCTCATGGACTTGGCCCCCGGGATTGAAACCGCGAATGAAACGACCGTTCAGGAAAAGGGGCAGCGGACCATCCTGGCCCAGAGCAACCGGCCTATCTCCAATTAGCCCTGTGCGACCTGAACGACGGCATTAACCGTTCCTGCGAGGCCGCCGAGGTTGATGACCACGTTCCAGTGACCAGGGTTCGGGGGCTTAATTATGGCCGGAGATCGTGTATAGTGTCCGCCGTAGTAGCGGTGCCCTTGGCCCGCTTTGAAACTCTGGAAATTCGCATCATCCATCACAAGGACGTTGGCAGCACTGCCGGTCAGGTAGACACGAACCACGTCGCGCTGGCCAGTCGTGACGGTGTAATGAAGGAAGTTCATCGATGCCTCAATCCTCGACCGCGGGCGCGTCCATGACCGTGGCGCCCGCCGACGGGATGGCCCGGCTACGAATGCGGTTGATAACTTTCTGACGCTTGTTTGCGCAAGCGGCTCCAGATCGCGAGCAGAACAAACCCGGCGATCAGGCTTATCACGGTTATGACTACCACGACGACGAACTTATGCAGCGACCTTGACGGCTCACTTAATAGAAGGGAGATTAGGGAACCAGCCCCAACGGATGCGAAGGCGATTCCTAGATTCAGGCATGTCGCCGCCGGGCTGCCGCTTTCAATCAAGCGAAGCTCGTCCTCGGAGACAAAGAAGACGGTCACCTGGCCGATGCCAACGTAACGAACGCTGACCGCCGGCACCATCTCCATTGGCTTTTGTTCATCCACGGCGTCGATCCGTTCTCAATTATACCGCCTTCGAAACCTGCCTTCGACTCCGTGTTTCGCCCCTGTCGCCGCATTGCAGCGTTCCGCCCCGTCTCAGAACGACCCGGAGCTAGCCCGCCGAGCGGCCAGGGCCGACATCGACAAGTGTGTTCCCATGTGCTAATTTTCTAGCATGTTGCGATTTCGACCGCGCGCCGCCCTCTTTTTCCTTCTGGTTGCCGCCGCCGGGTGCGCCCACCGGCCGTCCGGCTATCGCCTGATAGAGAACCCAAAGCCAATCCTGATCCCTCCCGGCGTGGCCAACCCCGATCTCTCCCGCCGCACCTTCGTCGCCAACATTCCTCCCGGTCCGGGGCCCTGCGCCTTGGACGACACCACCGCCGTTCAGCTTCAACTGCGCAAGAAGACAATCCGCGTGACCGTGAAGCGCGATGCGTTACAGACCGAGCCGGCCGGATGGCTGGCCGACTGGAGCATCCTGGCGGAACGGCGGGGCTGTGTGGCATCCGGGTCCGGACGGGAACTGGCGAACCTGGTCGCGGAATCGCTGCCTCTCGATCCCGCCGCCGTATTCCGCCTTCTGAGCGCTAATCATGTGCTGCGGGGATACGTGGATCTCGGCGCCGAAAACAGGCTCCAGGTGCATAGCCCCATCCTGCGCGAAGGGACATCCGCGGACGCACCCGTTCTCGATACTTCTCCCCCCCAGGTCTCGGGCAGCGGCTCCCACATCGAGGTGGATTTGAAACTGGCTCCCGGCGTAATCGGCTTCGAGACCGCCTGGTATGCCGTGCGGCCCAACATAGGGCGCCCCGGATATCATTTTGAGGCGCTGGGGGCCGACCGCGATATTCAAGGCAAAGTGGAACACGCTCCCGCGCCCGTAACCGACTATTTCGACTTCCCTGCCGAGGCCGCTTTCTTCCGTCTCCTTTATAAGAGCGATTCCAACGGCATCACCGCCATCGTCGCGTTCGGCGCCACGCCCGGCGAACTCGACGCCCGTACGAAAGCCGCGTTGGCCGATCCGGCCGGCTGCGAAAAGCCCGCGGCGCCCTGTCGAGCCCTTCCCCACAAAGTGGGCGTCAATCCGTACCTGGCCGTGGACATCGAGGGCCGCGAGGTCACCGTCGCTCTGGGGGCTAATGTCGCGACCGCCATTGAGGCCGTCGGCGTGAAGAGTCCCGATTCCGTCCTGCCGCAACTCAGCGTCGCCATGCCGTTCGGCAATCGGCTCGCGCCGGTGGCGTTCGACCGCCAATCTCGCGCCATCCTCAACCTCCAGTTGACCGGAGGCGAACGGATTTCCTGGCGGAAGCGGTCTGATCGTTAGTGGTCGTCGACAGGGCGCGGCATCTTGACAACTGTTACCAATAATGAGAGCCTTTAAGAGGCTCAATGCCGCGCGTTGATGTCTTTTACTATCGCGAGGATGAGCGCACGGTTCCGCTGATCCGTTGGCTTGACGGCATTCCGGCCAAGGCGCAGCGGAAGTGCCTCGCGCGTCTTCAGCGGCTTGAGGAGGTAGGCCACGATCTGCGCCGCCCGGAGGCAGATTACCTTCGGGACGAGATTTATGAACTGAGAGCAAGCTACCAAGGAGTTCACTATCGTATGCTGTACTTCTTTCATGGTCGGGCTGCCGTAGTTGTTTCCCACGGAACGGTGAAGGAGCGCGCCGTGCCACCGAGCGAAGTCGACCTGGCGGTTAAGCGGAAGAAGGCATTCCAACACGATCCGGACAAGCACGCGTTTCAAGGGAGATAGGCCGATGGCCAAGCCACTCAAGAAAAGGACGCCTCAATCCGCCGCGCTGCAGTACACTTACGACCGTTACATCGGTAAGGATTCCGAGCGAATTCAGCAATACGAAGAAGAGGTCGTTAACGCCGAAATCGCACGGAAGGTTTACGACCTTCGCATCAAGGCCGGTCTCTCCCAACGCGAACTTGCCAAGCGCGTCGGTACCAGCGCCTCTGCCATCTGTCGGCTGGAAGATGCGGACTACGACGGCCACTCCCTCTATTTGCTCAAGCGCATTGCCCAAGCACTCGATCGGCGTGTCGAAATCCGGTTTGTTCCAATCCGGCGCAAACAGCTCCAACCAGCCTGAGCCGCCCATCCCGTAACCGAAACCGCTCTCTCCCCCCCCCCGAACCCGCTATACTGGTACCAGAGGGAAAAAAGATGCGGTTTGGTTTAAGTACTGCTGCTGTGTTCGTGTCTTCCGCCGTCTCGGTCTGTCTCGCCGCTGGAATTCCGTCCCATGGAATCGACGGCAACTACATTGAAGCCCGCACCGCGGATGTCTTTACCGGTCCCTGCTTTGCCAATGGCGAGGTCGAAATGAATGGCCGTGAAGCCGTCTTCGGATGGAAGATCAACAACGGCTCCTGGCATGGCGTGGACGTGCATGGCCTGGGCGTGGTCGGCGTCGTTCGCACCCAGCACACTCTGGGCGACGTCTACAATCCCGTCAATCCCGCCCTGGCGGTTCTCATCGTCGATAGCCGCGCCGACGCCGAACAGGCTCTGGCCCTGCGCAGCTTCGCCCAGGCACAGGCCGGCGGCTTGCTCGACCACATCGTCAAGGTCGACTACGCTCCCATCGAATTCACCATCCAGAACGGCAACATTCACGGCGGCGCCGCCACCCTCACCGCCGGTTCCCTGGCCACCATCCAGACCCGCGCCATGAATGCCACCGATCACATTTGCGGCAACGAAGACGTCTTCTATCCGCCCCTGGCCAAGCTGCAACACGCCATGCCGGCCTACGCGCTGACCGACAGCTTCACCGGAGAAGGACTCGGCGAAACCTGGAACAGCCCCTATCGCCGCAGTAGCTTCATCGGCATGTTCCAAGTCGATGAGGAATAAAAGCCGAGTAACGCCGGGTTACACTGGGTAACGCCGGGTAATCCGGTCCGAAACCCATGATGACGCCATCCTCGATCCACCTCGCCGGCCTGCTTCGGCCGCACTACGCGCTCCTCGCAATGGTTCTGTTTGCGAGCCAGGCCGCTTCCGCCGCCGATTTCTGGGCCTACGTCGGTACTTACACCAACGCCGGCAGCAAGGGTATCTACCTCTACCGCTTCCAGCCCGGCTCCGGACGCCTCGCGCCCGCCGGCCTGGCGGTCGAAACGTCGAACCCCACCTTCGTCATCGCCGACCAAAAACAGCGCCACATTTACGCCGTGAATGAGGACGCGCAAGGCGGCGTCAGCGCCTTTACCATCGACCCCGCCACCGGCAAGCTCACCCTGCTCAACCGCGTTTCTACGCGCGGCAACGGTCCCTGCCACTTGGCCCTCGACCGCACCGGCCGCTGGCTGGCCGCGGCCAATTACGGCAGCGGCAGCTTCGCCGTTTTCCCCGTCAAGGACGATGGCAGCCTCGGCGAATCCGTGGCCTTCGTGCAGCACACCGCCTCCGGCCCCAATGTCAACCGCCGCGGCCCTCACGCCCACTGCGCCCTGTTCTCGGCCGATAACCGCTTTCTGCTGGTGGCCGATCTGGGCCTTGACCACGTCATGGTCTACCGCTTCGATCCGGCCACCGGCGCCGTCACCCCCAACGACCCGCCTTTCGGCTCGGTTCCGACCGGCGCCGGCGTGCGCCACTTCGTCTTCCATCCCAATGGCCGCTATCTCTATGCCGTCGATGAGATTCAGTCGGCCGTTACCACCTTCAGTTGGGACGCCGCCCGCGGCGCGCTCGAACCCTTGCAAACCGTGTCTACCCTGCCGGCTGGCTTCAAAGGCAACAGCAGCGGCGCCGAAGTCGCCATCGGCATAGGCGGTACGCATCTTTATGCCTCCAACCGCGGCAACGACACCATCGCCCTGTTTTCCATCGACCCCCAACATTTTACCGTCACCCCGATGGAGTACACGCCGGCCCTGGTCAAGACCCCGCGCCATTTCATCATCGACCCCACCGGAAAATATCTCCTCGCCGAAGGCCAGGATTCCGGCGACATCGCCATCTTCAAGCTCAACGCCCACACCGGCCAGATGACCCCCGACCCGCGCCTCACCGTCCAACTCTCGCGCCCCGTCTGCATCGTCTTCGTCCCACGCCACTAGCGTGGTGTCCCGGCTAATTCTTGACACCCTCCCAGAATCCGTGGGGCAGCCTTTTCAGGCTACGGACCCGCATTCTTGCGGGTCCAGCCGGCTCAAAGCCGGCTGCGGGCAAAATTGCCCGCCCCACGCTGATTGTCAAGTGTTACGCGAGACAGGAGTCTAGTAAAGTGGGTTACCGAGCCGCGACCGCCAGCGAGGTTCTTCGCCGCTCATCTCGAACCCGCCTTCAAAACGTGAACCCGGCCATGACGGTCACTTCGTTGGCGTTCGGCCGATCGAGCCTGGTATAACGAACCTCCGGCGCGATCCGGAGCCGGCCGTACTTGAACTCCAGGCCCACCCCGGCAGCCGGCCCGCGGCGATTCACGCTGCTGTGATAGCTGGCTGAAGGATAGAAGAAGGCGGTCAGACCGCTGGCGTTGCAGGCGTCGGCTGTGCCGAGGCACGTCGTCGAGGACGTAAAATCGCTAGACACATGCGCGAACTCAAAGCCCGCGTCCACGAAGGGGCGCAGCGGGCCCGCGTGGAGGCGGTACTTCAGCAGAAGCGGGATATCCCACTCCTTGGCGTCCTGCCGAAACGATGAGAATATCGGGACGACGCTGTTTATATTCGTTAGTCCCGCGCCCGAAGGGATAGCGTTGAACCCGGAACTCTGCTCATAACGATACCCGCGGAACAGGGCGTCACCCTCGAAAGAGAGGTTGCCGAACAGACGCACCTCAGCCGTTGGGCCGACAGTCCAGCGTCCCGTATCTACCATGGAGTAAGGCGCTGAATCCTCATTGGGGAGCGCCGAGGTCACCGGCGCACCGGCTTTAACGCCAAAGGTGAATCTCTGCGCGGAGGCCGTCAACGCGACGGCGAGAAAGATTGGAATGATTCGTGTTCGCATACGCCATTGAGATCCCTCGCCGCCCTCGTTTGCCTACAGCGAAAAAATATTTTGTTGCCCTGTAGGCAAAACCGCGCCGCGCGGGATCTCATGTTTATGGCAAGATGCGGCAGATGGGAAGGCCGGCCGGAGCCCCGCCAGGATGAACGTCCATGACCAGGTAGAAGAGATTTACGTGGCCGAGCGCAATCACATTTATGCGTACCTCCTCTATTGCGGCGTCGCGCCGCAGCGGGCGCAGGAACTGGCGCAGGATTCGTTCCTGAAGCTGTACCTGAAGATGGAAAAGGGCGAATCCGTCGATAATCCCCGTGCCTGGCTGTACCGGGTGGCGCACAATCTGGCCGTGCGGCACCAGCGGCGCGAGCCCGTGTTCGACGAGATCGATCCTAACTCCCGCCTTCCCGAGCCCGGGCCCGATCCCGAGAACGCCCTCATGGAGCGGCAGCGGCGGGCTGCGCTTGCCGCCGCGGTCGCGGATCTCTCGCCGCAGCAGCGGAACTGCCTGCACCTGCGTGTCGAGGGTCTGCGCTACCGCGAGATTGGCGAAACTGTCGGCATCAGCACTTCGGCGGTCGGAGAATTCCTCAAGCGCGCGGTGGCGCGGCTAAAGGCGGCTCTCGATGCATAGCAATCGCACGGCGCATCTTACCGACGAACAACTGGCCCGCTTTCAGGATGGCGAGCTCCCTTCGGCCGGTGCCGCGCACCTGGAACATTGCCCCGTGTGCGCCAGCCGATTGCGCGACTGGAACGCCGCCGCGGCGGCTTACGCCGAATATCGGGATGCCATTCGCGCGCCGCTTCTCTCCCCCGCCCCGCAACCCTGGCGTAGCCTGGACCAACTGATTGCCGCTCACCAGTCCAGTCGCGGCACCAACGCCTTGCGCTGGTGGGCCGTGGCGATGGCCGCGGCCCTCAGCCTGGCGCTGGCCCTGGTGGCGACCCACCGCTCCGCCGACCAGCCTTCCGCGCGGGCCAACCGGTTGCTGGCGCGCTCGGCCCTGGCCACCCTCCCTGCCAATCGCATGATTGCCATGCGGGCGCGCGGGCGTACCCTGCTCCGCCCCGCCGTGCTCGCGAGCGACGAAGGCGATGCCGCCGCCGATCCCGACATGGCTCATCTCCGGAACTTGTTTCGCTCCGCCCGTTATGGCTGGCGCGAACCGTTGAGCCCGCGCACGTTTCAGTCCTGGCGCAATATGCAAAAGGACCGGCGGGACTCCGTCAGCATGATCTCCGAGCGCGGCGAGAACCGCCTTTATCGCGTGCGCACCGATGTCCCGGCGGGAGTGCTGCGCACCGCCTCTCTGCTCTTGCGCGCCGAAGACCTGCGGCCCACCGCCGGCGATTTTGAATTTGCAGGCGAGGGCCCCGTCTCGATAACGGAAACGGCCGCCCCGGTGGAAGCCGCGCCCATGGCGCGCCCCACCACCCCCGAAGCCTCACCCGTGGAAACTCCCGTCGGTCCCGCCGACACCCTGCGGGTGCTGGCCGCGCTCAACGAAATCGGCGCCGATGCGGGCGAGCCTCTGGACGTCTCCCAGGATGCGCGCCATCGCCGCGTGGTGGTCCGCGCCGCTGGGCTCGACCCCGCGCGTCAACAGCAGATCGCTGCAGCGCTCGCGCCGTTGCCCCGCGTGACGCTCGATTTCGAATCCGGCCCGCCGCGCACCGCCGCCGTTTCACTCGCCGCCCCGCAAACCTATTCCAGCAACATCCCCGCCGGCCTCCGGCAACGCTTCGAGGAACGCCTGGGCGGGCCCGTGGCCGTGCAGGAGCTCACCGACCGAACCCTCGAAGCCAGTGCCGTGATTCTGGCCCGTGCCCACGCCATGGAAGTGTTGGCCGCCAATTTTCCGCCCGAAACCGAGGCCCGCCTTAGCCTCCAGGATCGCTCGCTGCTGCGCCGACTGCGCCTGCGCCACGTGGCCGAGTTAGAGCGTCTGGCGGCGCGGATTCGCACCGGTCTCAAACCTCTGCTGGCGAGCCCCAGTGCGCCGCACCCGCCATTCGGCGACAATCAAGGTGGCGAGACCTGGCAGGCTGGCGTTTCCTCCCTGGTGGCTTCCGCCCGGGAAACGGACCGGGTGTTGAACCAAATCCTCGCCGGCAGCTATTCCCAATCTTCCGCGGAAGATCTGCTGCGCGGGTTGGCCTCCGCCGTCGACCGGCTCGAATCGGCCGTGCAATCGCAATCGAAAGGAGAATGAGGCAGGCATGCGGCGCGCGCCACTTCGCATGAGCCTGTTGTTGCTGGCCGCCGCCGTCCTGCCGGCCAACGGCCAGACCGCCATCTCCGGCACGGTGAGGGATACCCGTGGCGATTCGCTGCCCGAAGTGGACGTGCAGGTACAGAGCGAATCGACCGGCGCCCGCTGGAAAGCCCGTTCCGGCGACGATGGCTGCTATTCGGTCGCCACCCTCCCGCGCGGCCGTTACAAGGTCTCGGTCCGGCTCCCCGGTTTTCGCACCGTCTCGCGGGGCGATGTGGCGCTCGACTCCGGCGCCGCTGTTCGCCTCGATTTCACCATGGAACTGCTCGGGCTGCACGAGACGATCACCGTGGTCAGCGGCAAAGACGAGCTCGATCCCTCCAGCGGCGATAGCCTCCTGATGACCCGTGCCAGCCCCGGCGCCTCGCTGCCCGCCAACGGCCGCGACTTTCGCGCCTCCTTCGACCTCATGCCCGGAGTGGTGGTGACGCCCGCCGGCGTCAGCGACGCTGGCCAGTTCGCCTCTGACGGCCAGCGTCCCAATGCCAACGCTTTCCGGGTCGATGGCGCCAGCGCCAATACCGGCGTGGGGGGCACCATTCTGCCCGGCTCCTTCCCCGGCGCTTCGCTCCCCGCCATGAGCGCCATCGGCAGCACCGAAAACCTCGGCTCGCCCGAAAGCACCCAATCGGTCGAGCTGCGCACCTCCAGCTTTGCCGCCGAGTCGGGCTCCCGGCCCGGCGCCGAGGCGCTGGTGGTCTCGCGGTCCGGGTCGAATCAATTCCACGGCGAATTCTTCAGCCAGGTACGCGACAACAGTTGGAGCGCCCGCGACTGGTTCGCCAACCGTGAAGGAGCCGCCTACTCGCGGCCGTATTACAACATGTTGGGAGGTGTCCTGGGCGGCCCCATCCGCCGTAATCGCACGTTTTTCTTCTTCTCGCTGGAGCACTCCAAACTGACCGATACCGGCATGCAACTGGTTGCCGTGCCCTCGCTCTCTTCGCGGCAAAACGCTCCCGCGCAACTCCAGCCCATCCTGGATTACTTCCCGTATCCCACCGGTCCGGATTTGGGCGGCGGCGAGGCCGAGTCGTATTGGAACAATTGGACCACCGCGGGGCTTTCCAGCGCCAGCTTGCGCGTCGATCACTCGCTCGGCTCGGCCGGGAACTTGTTCGCTCGCGTGGTAGTATCGCCCTCCAAGAGCCAATACCTGGACAACAACATCGTCAGCAGCAATTTCAACTGGGTCAGCGCGACCCTGGGCCTCACCGCGGAACGGCCCGGCGGTTTCGTTCACGATCTGCGCTTCAATTACTCCCATGCCACGGTGGATTCCGGCGACAGTTCGTCGGCCTGGGCGACCTCGGTTCTGATTAGCTCGGGCCTGCTGCCCGCCCAGGAAGTCGCAATTCCCAGCGGAACGGAAATCTTCGAGGAGCCAATCCCTTCGCAATTGACCGCCCTGCTACCCTCCTCCTCCGGCGGCAGCCAGACCATTCTGGGCTTGTCCGTGCCCGGCATCGGCCAGTTCATCTCCAGCGCCTCGGGCAGCGCCACGCAAGATCAGTGGGAGCTCCGCGACACGCTCTCATGGCGGAGCCATCGGCACGAATTCCGCGCCGGCATCGACTACATCCTGCTGGAGCCCTCGCGCGATTCCACCCTCGATAGCTTGCTGGGTGTAGCTTCCAGCCTGCAAAGCCTTCTGGCGGGCGATCCGCTCGCCATCACCTATTCGCAGGCGGCGCGGCACGGCGGCCGCGTCCACGCTGTTTCCTCCTTCGTGCAAGATACCTTCCACCTGGGCGAAACCCTCAACCTGGTTTGCGGGGTGCGATGGGAAGTAACTCCGCCCACCGCGAACGTCGTCCAGGTCCCCACCGTCTCGGGCCTTTGGACGGGTTCTGCCTGGCAAGAGGTTCAGGCCGGCGACATCAATGGAACCGCGCCATGGCCGATGCGCTTCACTCAGTTGGCGCCGCGCATCGGCCTCGCCTATCGCCTTCCCTGGACCGGCCTGGTGCTGCGCGCCGGCGGCGGCCTCTTCTATGACCCTACCCTCGGAGCGTCGGTCGACCCCATCAATGGCGCTCCTTTCAACAGTTGGCTGCTCGCCTCAGGCGGAACCGGAATCGATTCCTCGGAGGGCGCGCCCAGCACTGCCCCGGCACCCGGAACCGCCGCCGCCGACGTCAACCAGTTCCTCAACGGGTCGCCGCCGCCGCTTCATCTTCCGGCATCCTACCAATGGCGGCTCTCGCTCGAAAGGACCATCGCAAACCGCGGCGCCGCTTCCTTCGCGTATGTCGGCGCCACCGGCCGGAATCTTCTCGGCAACCAGGTTTACGTCGCTCCCGACACCGGAATCCTGGACCGGCGCGTGACCCTCACCGAAGGCTCCTCGGGCTACCAGGCCGCGCAGATCCGCTACAGCGGCGCATTGGCTCACAACCTGTACGGCTCCACGTCGTACACCTGGTCGCACTCGATCGACGATGGCTCCCAGGATTCCTCCCTTTTTCTGATCCATCCCGGCTACCAACTGGGCGAAGCTCGCGGGTCTTCCAGTTTCGACATTCGCCAGGCGTTGATCGCGGCGCTGTCCTACCGGCTGCCCCGCACCAGCCTGCCCGAGGCCATGCGCCATTGGACTCTCAGCGGGATTTTTCGCGCGCGCACCGGTTTTCCCGTCGACGTGATGGATAGCGAGCAGCCGCTTGGCCAAGGCTTCGACAATGCCGGCCGGCCGGACCTGGTCCCGGGCGTTCCCGTGTGGCTCGACGACTCTTCGGTTGCCGGTCACCGCCGGCTGAATCCCGCGGCTTTCACTGTGCCGTCCTCGGGAGTCACCGGAACGTTGGGCCGCAACGCCATCGCCGGCAACAGCCTGGCGCAGCTCGATGCAAGCCTGCGCCGCGAATTCCCTCTCTTCCGGCAATTGTCACTCGAAGTGACGCTGAATATTTTCAACGTGCTCAATCATCCGGCGTTTGCCAACCCGGTGCCCTACCTTTCCAGCCCCTGGTTCGGACAACCCACGTCGATGCAGAACCTGATGCTCGGCTCCGGTACGCCGAATACCGGTCTGCCGCCGCTGTTTCAAACCGGCGGAGCGCGTGCGGGCGAATTCGGTTTTCGATTCTCCTTTTAGGACCGCAATCCCTTTTTCTCGGTGGCGTATCCGCGCCGGGTTCGTTACCCTGGAATGAGAATGAGCTTACGGCGTTGGGTCGGGCTGTGTTTTGTTACCGCGCTGTTCTGTCTGTCCCTGTTGCCGGCATCCGTCAAAGCCCGCGCGGGTATGAGCCGGCCCGTGCATTATCTCGCCCACATCGCCGCCTTCTGCACCGCTTATCTGTTGACCGCTTCCCTCGATCGGGACGACGGCAACACCGGAGTTCACTGGTTCCGGGGGAGCGTTTTGCGGAACCTGTTCATCGCGACCGCGTTGATGGCCTTGGGCGCGTCAATCGAATTCCTGGAAGCCTGGCTGTACCATAACAGGCTGGAAGTGTTCGATGTAATCGCCGATGGCGCCGGCATCCTGCTGGGCATCCTGATTGGTGCCATGTTCCGGGGTCGAACCGGCCTGAGCCAGGTGTGAGTCGCCCGCACGGCGCTTTACGATATCGGCTTCTGCCCCGTCAATATCCGGTAGCCCATGATCTTCGAGCCCTCCGCGGTTCCGCCCACGGCCTTCTGTTGCACCAGAATCTCGAAGTACGATGCCGGCGGCTGGCTGCTTCGGGACCGCATGATGCGGTTCAACAAATCGGGAAACTCCTGGCTGGCCACCAGGTCGCCGGCTGCCTCGGTGGCCGCCATATCCAGACCGGCCAGAATCAGGACGTACCCGGTTCCCGCCAGGTTCGGCAGTAGCGCGATGTCCGCGTACGTATCCGTGCCCGCGCCGCCGCCTTCAAACTGATACGTGGCTGGTTCTCCCGCAAGCGGCGCTTTGTTGCGGAAGAAGTATTTGCCGGTCCGGTGGTCTTCTTCAATGGCAAAGTTCAACTGCGGCTCGAACAGTTGTTCCCAGGGTAAGGCGCGCCGGCTGCCGATCAGGATGAAATTCCCGGTCTTGAAATCCCGCACGCTCATGAAGCGGGAGTACCGGATGTTGGTCTGGGCCGCGTACCGGCGGCTCAGTTCCATGAATTTCGAGGCGATATTGGCATCCGCCAGGCTGGTGTACTGGCGGCCCGCGATCAGCCGCAGGGCCTCCCGCAAGTCCTTCTTGGCCACGGACTCGATCAGTTTTCCCGGATAGGCGCCGCTCAAGTAGTCGCTGAGCGGAATGTCCAAATCCAGAATGTCCTGGATGGCGGCCAGGCACGAATCCGCCACCACAATGTTGGTTTCCCGGCCCGGCGCGAAGATCCTGGGCCAGAACGTATCCGCGCGCCGCGCCTGTGCTTCTTCGGTAGTCGGGACGCGCCGTAACGCTTCCCGCTGCCGCCACAGCACCAGCGTACCCAGGCTCAGCACGGCCACCAGCGCCGTCAGAAGAAGAATCGTCCAGCGCGGCCGTGCCAACCAGGCGGGACCCTGGCGGCTAGCCAGCGCGGCGGCCTCGGTCAGAATCCGCGTCCGTGGGGCGTCGACTGCCTCCTGCCGCGAACTGCGGGGCTCGAAACATAGAAGGTAAGCCCCCTTGGGAATCGTGAGCACAATCGGCTCATCGGCTCCGTCGGAACTGAAATACTCTTCCAGCTTGGTGCGGAGGCGGCGCACCTGCACGCGTGCGATATTGTCCTCATTGGGGTTGAAATCCGGCCGCCGCCCCAGCACCTTGCAACCGATTTCCTGCTCGCCGATGTTCGTGGCGTTGTCGTTCAAAACCCGCCGGGCGAGGTACAAGAGAATCTCGCGAAGCTGGGGCGCCTTGACGAAATGGCGGTTGGACACGATTCGATGTACCAGTGCCCAACGTTCGCCTTCCAACGCCGTAGTGGCATGCTCGGCGTGTTTAAGTGCTTCGCTCAAGCTTTAGAAATCCTCTACTAGGGCCGGTTTATCCCGGAAGCTACAGCATACAACCAAGCGTCTACAAAATCCACACCCTGCTGCGGATCCGTGCCTAATTCACTGATTTCACAAAGCCGGTTACGTGACTTTACGTGCATACGCCGAGAAGTCACCGACAATTTCCTTGATTTGCCCGATACACCCCGTTACATTTTGATGGCGTAATTAATTGTAAACGAAAGGGGTCAAAGCATTGAAGAACAGGATGTACTCCCTTGCGTGGGGAATGGCCAGTGTGCTCATTCTATTCACGATTTCCGCCTTCGCGCAGGAAAAAGGACGCATCGAAGGCTTGGTCACCGACGAAAGCAAAGGCTCAATCGCCGGCTCCACGGTGACTCTTCTGAATGTCAAGACCGGAATCCAAGTGGTCCGTCAGACCAGTGAAAGTGGCCTGTACGTATTCGACCTGGTAGACCCAGGCACATATACCGTGACCGTTCAGAACGCCGGCTTCAGCAAATTTATTCAAGAAAATATAGTAGTGGAAATGCGCGCCGATATTACCGTCAACGCCGTCTTGAAACCTGGTACGGTGCAGGAGTCCGTTACGGTAGAAGCGTCGCCGGTGGAGGTGCAGTTCAACTCCACCAACCAGGATCTTACCCTGGATTCCACCATGGCGGCGGAGACGCCGCGTTACGACCGCAACCCGTTCAAACTGACCTTATTGGCTCCCGAGGCCGTCAATACCCGCGGCGAGGTACTCCCGTTCCTGTCCTGGTCGGCCAATAGCGTGGACTTGGGCGGCGGCACCAACCTGAAGAACGATCTTGAAGTCGACGGCAGCCCCGTCGGCCTGGGTCATAAATACAGCCTTTCGCCCAATATGGACGCCGTTCAGGAAGTCACCGTTTCCCAGAACAGCGTGGATGCCGAACAGGGACATAGCGCCGGCGGCGTCATCAGCATGGCAACCAAGGCCGGCACCAACGAATGGCACGGCACCGCTTCCTATCTGGGACGCTATCCCTCGCTCGACGCTGAAGCCGACCGCACCACATTCAGCGCCAACGCGCAGCGCCAGCACACCATGGCAGGCACTTTGGGCAACCCGATCAAGAAGAACAAAATCTTCAACTTCGGTTCTTTTGAATATTGGAAAGTCGGCAACCCCGACAGCTATGTCGTCACCGTGCCGACCGCCCTCGAAGCAGGCGGAGATTTCTCCCAGTCCTGGGCCCTCAACGCCGCCGGCCAGCAACAACTCCGCCAGATCTTCGACCCTTGGACCACGGTAACCAGCGCTTCGGGCGCGGTCACCGCCACGCCGTTCCCCGGCAATGTCATCCCCTCCAGCCGCTTCGATCCGGTCGCGGCCAGCTTCATGAAGCAATTCTGGCCGGCCAACAACGGCGGTCTGAATATCACCGGCGTCAACAACTTCGACAAGGGCTACACCGACGCCTGGAACTATTACAACTGGGCCGATCGCGTCGATTATAACGTCAGCGACAAGCTCAGGATTTTCGCCCACGCCGGGCACTACCACACCACCGATATTACTTCCAACCCCACTCCCAACGATTCTCCGCTGTTCCAGCCCACGGGAACCGTTCGCAACGGCACCCAGATGAACGCCGACCTGATCTATACGATCAATCCGAAGACGGTTTTGGATATTCATGCCGATTACGACAGCGTGGTGGACGCCTACAATTCGACCCCGCTGCCAGCCAGCGGCTGGAGCGCTTTCTGGGGCAGCAACCAGTGGTACCAACCTTATTTCCAAAACTCGCCTGGCACGCCGATTTACGAACCCGATCTGACCATCAACGGCACCAATTTCGGCGGCCGCGGTTTTTATTGGAACCAGAATCCCAGGGGCGAAGCCTATAGCGCGAAGGTTTCCCAACAACGCGGCTCGCACTATCTCAAGGCCGGCGTTGAGTATCGCAGAACCTGGGGGCCGGAGTATGTGTCCAACACCACCCAGTTCCAGTCCGATACGTCTTTCACGGCGAACACGTACAACAACCCGAATACCAATATCTACGGCGATCAGTTCGCCAGCTTCCTGCTCGGCCCGCTCAGCAACGATACCGAAATGGTCGGCGGCCCCGTGCCCGTCTCCATCTCCAGCTTTTGGGGCTTCTTCATCCAGGACGATTGGAAACTGAACCGCAGAATCACCCTCAACCTGGGTCTGCGCGACGAGTACGAAACGCCCTGGGAGGATAAAGACCGCTTCCTTTCGCAGGCGATGAACCTGTCGACGCCGATCGCCCCCATGGTCGCCAACCCGCCGAGTATGCCCTCGCTGGCGACTAACCTTGTGGGAAACAGCTTCTACAGTTGGACTGGGGCCTGGAATTTCACTACCAACAGCAACCCCGGCATGTGGACCGCTCCGAAATTGGCGCTCGCCCCCCGCGCCGGCATCGCCATCAAAATCGACGACAAGACCGCCCTTCGCGCCGGTTACGCGCGTTACGTGATTCCCACCGAGTATAACTTCACGGCCGCCCCGATCTCCGGTTTCGAAGACGTCAACTTCCTGGAGCCGCCCTTCTTCGGCATGACCGGTTACCAGTTCGCGGCGCCGCTGCTCCAGGGCGTGCCGCAGGAAACCCTCTCGAATCCTTTCCCGGCCAGCAACCCGCTGCTTCCGAACTTCGGTCCGGTCAACGGCAAGGCCCTGGGTTCCTATGTAGGTATCGGCGGCGAAAACCTGCTGTGGTACCCGCAGAACTTCAAGAAGGCCTACAACGACCGCTTCAACATCAACCTGCAGCGCCAGTTGCCGGCCGGGTTCGTGGCGTCGTTTACCTATTTCCTCAATCTCGGCCACCAGCACTACACCCAGGAGCTCAACGCGATTAACCCCAACATCGAATTACAGTACGCGAATAACCCCGCCTACTTGAATCAGAACGTCGCCGACCCCTTCTATCACTACCTCAACACGACCGTCAACAACGGCCCGCTATACAACACGCCGACCGTGTCGCTATCTTCGCTGCTGGTGCCCCGCCCGCAATACGGCCCGCTGTATGAGATCGGCGTTTGCTGTGCCAAGGAGCATTACAACAATATCCAGTTGAAGGCTCAAAAGTCCTTCACCCACGGATTCAACTTCCTGGCCACTTACGTGTTTGTCGACGAGAAGTCGCAAATCAACAATTTCAACGACCTCACTTACTACACCAACACGTTCCAGTGGCAGGACAGCAACCAGCCGCGGCACCGCATGAATTTCGTGACCACGTATCAGCTCCCCATCGGGAAAGGGCAGACTTTGTTGAAGAACGCTCCCCCGGTTGTGGACGCCCTCGTGGGCGGTTGGAAAATCACCCCCGTTCTGCAATATATCTCGGGTGACTTCCCGCAGTTCGGCAACCTGATCGTCAGCGGCAATCCCTGCTCTGGGGGTCGTACGCCGGATCACTGGTTCAACACTTCCGCATTCAGCGCGATTCCCTCCAATACTTACGTATTGCGCTCCAATCCTCTGCAATACGGTTGTCTGACCGGTCCGAGTTTCTGGGACCTGGATGCCAGCCTGGCAAAGGATTTCCATATCATCGAGAGGTTCAAGGCTCAACTCAAGCTGACGGCTTACAACGCCACCAACAGGTTGAACCGCGGCGACCCGGACACCAACGTCTACGACTCCACCTTCGGACAGGCGTTGTATCAGGGTTCTCCGGGCGGCACGTTCGGCGCCCAGGGCGCGACTTCCGCTTTCAACAGCGGCCGCCAGGTCGAGTTAGTCTTCAAAATACTGTGGTAACCCCCCAGTTCTAGACAGCTAGCATCGTACCTCCTCGGTGGGCGGGAATCATCCCCGCTCACCGTTTTTTTTGAGGGGGCAGGGCGGCTATACTGGTCGATAGGGATCCCAATCCGTAAGCATGCCTGCCCTCACCCGCCGCAGTCTTTTCAGCTTGCTGGCATGGCCCGCCGCCCGCCTTTACAGCCGGCAAGCCGCTTCCGGCCAGGGGATGGCGTCGCGCGGAGTGGCGGCCGCACCGCGGGGCAAGCCTTCCGGACTCCCCTTTCACTCGCGCTTCACCGACGTGGCTCACCAGGCCGGGCTTCGCCAGGTGGTGGTGTGCGGCCATCCGCGCCGCGCCGACTATGTGATTGAGGCCATGAGCTGCGGGGCCGCTTTTCTCGATTACGACAACGACGGCTGGCTGGATATTCTGGTCCTGACGGGCTCGCGATTCGGCGATCCTCCGCCCGACGCTTCCGCGCGCCTCTACAAAAACAACCGCGACGGCACTTTCACCGATGTGACCGAAAAAGCCGGACTATTGCGCACCGGCTATCAATACGGCGTGGCCGTCGGCGACTATAACAACGACGGCTTCGACGATCTGTTCCTTACCGGCTGGGGCCAGAACACTTTGTACCGCAACAACGGGGACGGCACTTTCACCGACGTGACCAGGCAGGCGGGTTTGTGGAACGCCCAGCCGCGGTTTGGCTCCGGCTGCACTTTTCTCGACTACGACCGCGACGGCCGCCTGGATCTGTTCGTATCCAACTACCTGGAGTTCGACCTCGAGACAGTGCCGCGCGCCGGCGTTTCCAGCAGTTGCAACCCGGGGAACATTTTCTGCGGCCCGCGCGGCCTGCGCTACGGCCGCCACAGTCTCTATCGCAACAATGGGGACGGCACCTTCACCGACGTCACGGAGGCGGCGGGGATCGGCAAGGCCGGCGGAGGCTACGGTCTGACGGCGGTCGCCGCCGACTTCGACAACGACGGCTGGCCCGACATTTACGTGGCCTGCGACTCCACCCCCAGCCTGCTCTTCCGCAATAACCACGACGGAACATTCACCGAACAGGGCCTGGAGAGAGGCGTGGCCCTGAGCGACGACGGCATGGAGCAGGCCGGCATGGGAGTGGCCGTCGGCGATTTCAAGCTGGACGGCAGTCTGGACATCGTCAAAACGCATTACTCGGCCGACACTCCGGGCGTGTATAAGAACAACGGCAAGGGCGACTTCCACGACATCACTCTGCAGGCGGGCCTGGCCGTCGAGACACGCTATGTGTCGTGGGGCATCGCGGTCGCGGACCTGGATAACGACGGCAACCCGGATATCTTCTGGGTCACCGGCGGAATCTACCCCGAGCTGCGCGAAAACTACGATACGCCGCGGGTGGTGTTCCGCAACTTAGGCAACGGGCGCTTCGAGGAGTTACTCGGCCAGGCGGGGCCGGGAGTGGAAGCTGCGCACTCGAGCCGCGGTTGCGCCATTGGCGATTTCGACAACGACGGCGACGTCGATATCCTGATCGTCAACCACAATGAGCCGCCCTCCCTGCTGCGCAACGACGTGAGCGGAGCCGGCCACTGGATCAAGGTCAAGCTGCACGGCGTCCAGTCGAACCGCGGCGCCGTCGGCGGACGCGTGACGGTGCGCTATGGCAATAAGGTGCAGGCGCAAGAAGTGCTGAGCCAGTCGTCCTACTTATCCAGTAACGACACGCGTTTGCATTTCGGCCTGGGGCCGGTGGCGAAGGTCGATCTGGAGATTCGCTGGCCGCTCGGCCAGGTCGAGAAGTTAGCCGGCGTGGCGGCGGACCAGTTGGTTCATGTCACCGAGGGCGCCGGAATCACGCGCACGGAGAAGTTCAAGCGATGAGGGCCTGGGGCGCGACTCTCGCCGCCGGTATGGCGCTGGCGTGCGCCGCCGCACAGCTTGCGCAACCGAACCCGGTGGAACAGGCGTGGGCGTTGCTGGCCAAGGGCCGGCGCGCTGAGGCCATTGGCCTGCTGGATGGCGTGGTCAAGGCCAACCCGCGCGATGCCGACGCCCGCCTGCTCCTGGGCAGTATTCTGCAAGAGGAGGGCGACCGCGCGGGATCGATCGCGCAGTTGACGGAAGCGGTCCGCCTGCGGCCGCGTTCGGCGGAGGCGCAGAACGCGCTGGGGGAAGCGTTTCACGCTTTTGGCGACTCTCCGGACGCCCGCGGGCCGTTTGAAAAGGCCGTGGCGCTCGATCCGGCGCTGGCCGACGCACAGGTGAACCTCGGTTTGGTTTTGCTCGAAGCCGGCGAGCTCGACGTCGCCGCCATGCACCTGGATCGCGCCATCGAACTGCTGGGGCCGAAGCCCGACGCGGCTTATCCGCATTATCTGCGGGCCAAGGTGGCGAGCCAGCGGAGCGACGCGCCCAAAGCCGCCGCGCACCTGCGCGAAGCTGTGGCGCTCCGTCCCGATTTCGCCGAAGCCTGGTCGGACCTGGGTGACGCGCGCAAAACCCTGTTGGACAATGCCGGCGCGCTGGCGGCCTTCGAGCGGGCGGTGGCATTGGCACCGGACGACGCGGTGGCGCAGACCCGCCTGGGTTCGCAATACCTCGCCGGGGGCAAGGCGCACCTGGCCGTCCCGCATCTGGAGGAAGCCGTGCGCCAGGACCCCACCAACCAGACCACGCTGTATAGCCTATTGCGGGCGTTGCGCGAGGACGGCCAGGAGGGGCGGGCCGCGGCCGTCAAACAGAAGCTGGCGGAACTGTTGCGCAACAAAGACAGGGACGACCAGAACCTGGTGGCCGGGATTGAACTCAACAACCAGGGCGCGACTCTGGAAAAGGGGGGCGATTTGCGGGGCGCCCTGGAGAAGTATCGCGCGGCGCTCGATCTGGTGCCCAGCCACGTCGGAATCCGCGTGAACTTCGCGGTTGCGCTGCTGCGCCTGGGCCAGTGGAAGGAAGGCTTGGCCCAACTGCGGGAGGCGGTGCGGCGGGAGCCCGGCAACGCCATGTTCCAGGCGGTTCTGAACGACGCTTTGGCCCAGGCGCCGGTCGAATTCGGAGGCTTGGGCCGGCCACCCAAATCCCTGAGCAGCGGAACCAGGTATTGACCGCCGCGCGCTTCACGCCATGGGCTTCTGAAATTCCCGCTCAAAAACCCGGCTCAGGTTCGGGTCGCCCCTGCTTTCCACGGCAGCCGCGATCCGCTCCCGCATTCCGGTGCGAAAGCGGCTGGGCGCCAGCGCTGCCAGCGCGCATGCGGCCATTTCGCTCGATGCGTTTTCGAGGACGGAAACGAGGAAGTCGGCGGCTTCGGCCAATGGGGAAGCTCCCAGTGAGAGCAGCAGGGCGCGGCGCAGTTCAGGCGATAAGGGGCCTTCCCAAAACTGCTTGAGGATCTCGATCGCCTCCGGCTGCCGCGCCTGCGCCAGAGCGCCAGCCGCTTCCGAACGCACCTCCTCGTCGGAAACTTTCAGGAAACCGCCGACGAACCCGATCGATTCGCGCGGATCGAGATTCAACAGCGACACGAAGCACTGGCCGGTCACTTCCGGTTCCCGATCGCCTACCAGCGCCTTCAATCGCAACAGCAGGGCGCCTTCCGGACGCCCGAGTTGCGCGATGGCAACGGCGGTATCTATCCGCACCGGCTTGGCCGGATCCGCGAGCCGATCGGTAAGATGGGTCAGAATGGCAAGGTCGTCCATCGGGCAATCGACCAGCGCCAGCGCGCAAGTTCCCCGCAAAGTCGCCGCCGAATCCGAACTTCCGCCCCAAACCGCTTCGGGTTGAAAATGTACCAGCCCGCGCAGGTAGATCGCCGGGTGGCGATGCCCGAGATCCTTCAGCGCCTTGGCGATGGCGTTCTTGCCCCAACACTGCGGATCGGTTTTGGCCGGATCGATCAGAAACCGTTCGAACGCCGCGATCAACTCGGGGATCAGCTCGGATAAGCCCAGGGCGATGATGGCCGCGGCCTTCGAAGCCAGGTAGTTGTTGCGATCGCGCAATGCCTTACGCAGTTGATCGGCCGTCGCCGCGGAAGCCGGCGCCGAACGCAACGTTTCCAGCGCTTCGATCTTTTTGTCGAAAGCCTGCTTGCCCATGGGCTCAGTGCCAATCATAATTCCTGGCGGGAGTTTCCGTCGCGCGATCCACGGTGTTGCACGTCGGAACTGCGTGGCTAAGGGCCTGTCAGGAAATAACCATGCCAATTCCGGCGTGGCGCGGCCACTTTTGGCTGCAGCGCCGAGATTAGACTAAGTCGTCTCGGAGATCGCCCGCCCGCGAACGCTTACCCTTTCGGCGTCTCGTACACCGGATCCTTCAACCCCGCCAGCGAACGCGGGCCGGTGGCTTCCTCCAGATCGAGCACGATCACCTGGTTCTCGCCGCTGTGGAGCCAGGGGGCGGGCAGGTACAAGGTCTGTTGCGGGCCGATTTTCCAATACCGCCCCAGGCACCGGCCGTTCACCCAGACCACGCCTTTGCCCCAGCCGCGCAGGTCGAGAAACGTGTCGGCCGGCTGGGCCGCGGCGAAGCTGCCGCGATAGAGCGCCGGGCCGGACGGCTTCGCTCCCGCCGTGTAGGTCCACTCCGCGGGCCGGTCGATCGGCAGCGGATAGCAGTCCCACCCCAACAGCTCTCCGCCCGCCAGGATCACTTTGCCGGCGATCCCTTTGCGCTCCGTCACCAGCAGGTGGTCGAAATTGGCCCGCCCCATGTTCTCCACCAGGATTTCCAGCGGCTCGCCGGCAGTGAGTTCCACTTCCAGCCGGCTTTCGCCGCGCCGCCGGTCGAGCGTACCCAGGCGCCTCGATCCCTGCATCGCCACGGCGAAATCCTTCACCCCTTCCACCACGAGCGTGCCCTTGCCGGCGCGCTCCACGTTGCGCCGGTACAGCACATAGCCGTAACTCTGCCCCAACGCTTCCATGGTGGTGGGGCGCGCGGAGCGGAACGGACGAGGCAGGCGGCTCGCCAGCGGCGCGGCTTCGCGCAGTTCGAACCGCGGCACCGTCATCATGGGCACCGGCTCCGGCAGCGCCGGCAGTTCGCGTCCCAAATGCTTGCCGATCGCCGCCCGAATGGCATGGAATTTCGCCGTGGGCCGGCCGGCTTCATCCAGCGGCGAATCGTAATCGTAGGCGGAAATGATGGGCTCGTACACCTTGCCCAGGTTCGCCCCGCTCATGTAGCCGAAGCTGCTGCCGCCGTGCACCATGTAGAGGCTGAAGGAAATGCCCTGCCCTAGCATCCACTCCAGGCCTTTTACCGCGTGTTCGGGGGGCGTGCGATGGTGCACCTCGCCCCAGTGGTCGAACCACCCCACCCAATACTCGCCCGTCATGCGCGGCACGTTCTGCCGGAATGCCGCCAGGTTGGCGAACTCGCGCCGCGGGTCGTCGCCATCGCCGAAATTGACCACCGCCACGGCGTCGTCAAGCGTTCCGCTTTCCAGTTGCAGCTTACTGGAACCGTCGGAGGTGTAGAGCTGGGTATCGAACCCGGCGGCGCGGATCATGTCGTGGATCGCCCGCAGGTAGGTTTTGTCGTTGCCGTAGGAACCGTACTCGTTTTCCACCTGCACCATCAGGATGGGACCGCCTTTGGCTACCTGCAATCCAGAGACTTCCTGGCCCACCCGCCTCAGGTAGCGCTCGGCGGCGGCCAGAAAACGCGGGTCCGTGCTCCTCACCAGCAGGTCGGAAGAGGCCAGCAGCCAGGCCGGCAAGCCGCCGAAATCCCATTCCGAACAGATAAACGGACCTGGACGCAGCAGCACCCACAAACCCTCCGCCTGGGCTGTGCGAATATACTCGGCCAGGTCGAGATCGCCGGTGAAATCGAATTCGCCGGGCCGCGGCTCATGCAGGTTCCAGAACACGTAGGTACAGAGCGCATTCAGCCCGAGCGCTCGCATTTTGCGCATGCGGTCTTTCCAGTAGGCTCGCGGCACGCGCGGATAGTGCATCTCGCCCGAACGAATCTGGAGCGGCTGGCCGTCCAGTAGGAAATCCGTTCCGTGCCACCCAAAGGCGTGCGGCGCGGCGCTCTGCGCCTCCAAGGCTGGGGCCAGGACGACCGAAGCCATTGCGCCTTGTAGAAAATCTCTGCGATTGGGCCCGTTTGTGCTCACGATTCGCTCTCCTGTCGCTTAGTACACCGTTTCCAGACCGAGCCGCGACCGTAAGGGAGCGGTTGCCGGATGTGTGACCGTAACTCCGAAACCGAGTACTCAGAAACACCCTCCGTTATAGCAAGCCTCGGGCTTGGCGTGGCAGCCGGATTGCACCGCCGTGAAAGTTCGCAACGGTTCTAAACACTTTGGAGGGCAAAAGTGGGAGCTATAGCGCAGGGAATGGGTCATAATGCGCCGCTTGAGATCCTCCGTGCCCACAGATTTACCCGGGGACTCAGCGACAGCCAACTCTCCGCCCTCCTCACTCTGGCCAAAACGGTGCGTTTTGAAGCCGACGAGATCGTGCTGTCGGACGGCCAGCGTTCGTCCGATTTTTATCTCCTGGTTTCGGGCAGCGTAGTGGTGGAATTGTGCGCCCCGCAGTACGCGGTCTGCGTGCAATCGCTGGGGCCCGGCGACGTGTTCGGCTGGTCCGCGCTGCTGGAGCAGCACGACACCCTCTTCCAGGTGCGTTCCCGCGAGCGAACCGAAGCCCTCCGTCTGACCGGCCCCGCCCTCCAGGATCTCTGCCGGCGCGATCCGGTTCTGGGCGCGGAGTTCCTCAGCCGCACGTTGCGCGTCGTAGCCGGCCGCGTCAAAGCCACCGAGATCCGATTTGCCGAAATGTGCGGCTTTCGAGTGTAGGCGGGCGCTGCCCGGCTGTACGGAAATGAAACGAAACGGCGCGGAGAGCCATCGGTTACAATAGGGTGTACTTGAGCCTCGCGAGAGATGTATTGAAAAAAACAGCCATCATACTCGGAATCCTGGTGTGTGCCATCGCGCTGCGGTCGCAGCAGCTTGCCATGATCGTGGTCGATCTGGCGAATTGGAACGTCGGGCAGCCGCCCCAGGGTTGGCAGGTGACGGTCAACCACGGCAAGCCGGAGATCGGCCAATGCCACGAAGGCGACGCTGTCTGCCTGCACTTGAAATCCGTGAAAGCCTCCTTTGCCTTGGAGCGGAATGTCGATATCGATCCCTCGCGCACGCCGATACTGTCCTGGCGCTGGAAGGTGACCCAGCTTCCGAGCGGCGGGGATTTCCGCTCGAGTGCGACCGACGACCAGGCCGCCCAGGTGCTGGTGGGCTTCAGCGGCCGCCGCGTGCTGACGTATATCTGGGACACCACCGCCCCCCGCGGCGCCATGCAGACGGTGCGGTCCTGGCCCCTGATGCACGTTTTCGCCATCGTGTGCGAATCGGGAGCGGCGTCGGCCAATCAGTGGGTCGGCGAGACCCGCAACGTAGCGGTCGATTTCATGCGCGCCTACGGCTACGCCGCGCCGCACATTGAAGGCGTCCGCCTTCAAATCAATTCTCAACACACGGGCACCACGGCGGAGAGCTTTTTCGGAGACGTGGCCTTCCGTAGCGCGCTCTGATGTGGCTGGTTACCGGCGCCACCGGGTTCATCGGCGGCCACTTTCTCGATGCCTTGTGCGCGGACGCCCGGTTCCGATCCGACGGCCAGCCGGTGCGTTGTCTGGTCCGGCCCAGGCCGAACCGGCGGGCGCTGCCGGACGCGGTTCAGATGGTCGCCGGCGATCTCGCCAGCGGCACCGGACTCGCCGAAGCTCTAGCCGGCGTCGACACCGTGATTCACCTGGCGGGCGTGACCAAGGCGCTGACGCCCGCCGGCTACCTCGGCAATGTCGACGGGACACGGAACCTGGTGCGCGCCATCGCGGCCGCCGGCCGCCCGTTGCGGCTGGTCCACGTCAGCTCGCTCGGAGCCATCGGTCCCAGCCCGGATGGCACGCCGGCCGACGAGCAAACCACCCCGCATCCCTTCACCCATTACGGCAAAGCGAAGCTGGCCGGAGAGATTCTGGTGCGGCAGGAGTATCCCGACGCCGTGATCCTGCGCCCGCCGGTAGTCTACGGGCCGCGCGATACCGATGTCTTCCAAATCCTGAAACCGCTGGCCAAAGGCTGGGCGGTCGAGATCGGCGGCGGCGACCGCTGGTTCAGCGCCATCTACGTGCGCGACCTGGCGGCCGGCCTGATCGCGGCTGCTCGCAGCCCCCGCGCCGCCGGACGGACGTACTTCATCTCTCACCCGGCCGTCGTGAGCTGGAAAGAGCTCTCCGAGGTAGCGGCCCGCCTGATGAACGTCCGCCCACGCTCGCTGACCGTGCCCGCATGGATGGCCCGCGCCGCCGGATTCTTCGCCGAAATCGGCGCCAATATTACCCGCAAACCCAGCATCGTTTCGCGTGAAAAAGTTGCCGAAGCCGAGTGCCGCTGGTGGCTGTGCGACCCCAGCCGATTGGCCCGCGAAATCGGATTTTCCGCCCCAACCGGAATCGAAACAGGACTCCGCGAGACTTTGGCGTGGTACAAGGGAGCTGGATGGATACGGTACTGACTGATACCCGCTTCTGGCCGGTGGATAAGATCATCCTGGCGTTCCTGGCCGCCACTACCGCGATCTTGATCGGCTGGTGGAACGTCATCCCCGAAGCTCCGGTTCTGCTGGCGGCACACGTGGCGGCCGTGGCGCTGTTGCTGATCGAGATCAGGCGTCCCAACCCCACCAGTTGGATTTTTCGGAACTGGTATCCTTTGCCCTACGTCGCTTCCTGCTACAAGGAAATGGCGATTCTGATTCCGCCCGTGCGGCATGGCGATTCGGACCGCTGGCTGGCCAATCTGGATTTCCGCCTCTGGGGCGATAATCCCACGGTATGGCTGGAACGGCTCCAGTCACCTGTCCTCACCGAATTTCTGCAGGTCGTATACACGCTGTTCGTCCCGGCCGTACTGCTGGTGGCGTTCCTGATTTGGCGCAAGGGAAAAGCCGAAGAGTTCCAATTTTATGCGTTCCTGATCGCGGCGGGCTTCCTGGCTTCCTACCTGGGCTATTTGGCAGTACCGGCCCGAGGCCCGCGATTCCTGCTAAAATCCTTGCAGCACATACCTTTACAGGGGCTCTGGCTGTTTCATGCCATGCAGCACACGCTGGATAAGATGGAGTCCGCCCATTACGACTGCTTCCCCAGCGGCCACACCGAGTTGACAATCCTGGCCTGGTGGGGCAGCCGGGTGCTGTCGAAACGGATATTCTTAGCCTATTTGGCTTACACTCCCACTATCATTTTTGCTACAGTTTATCTTCGATATCACTATACGGTCGATGTAATGGCTGGGGCAGTTGTAGCCGCGTGCCTGATCGCGGGGGCCTCGCTCGTTTACCGAATGCTTCAAGAAAGGCCGGTGAAGGCTTGGGCGAAATCGACGTCATCGCGGTAAGCGGCCAAGAGTCGCTCAAACAATTCATCGAGCTACCTTACTCGCTCTACCGCGGCCAACCTCACTGGGTGCCCCCGCTGCGCATCGCCGTCAAAGAACTGCTGGACCGCAAGAAGCATCCGTTCTATCGCGACGCCGAAGCCGAGTTCTTTCTGGCCTCCCGAAATGGCAAAATAGTCGGGCGGATCGCGGCCATTATCGACCGCGCCTATAACCGGTTTCACCAGGAAGAGGGTGGCTTCTTCGGGTTTTTCGAGTGTTACGACGATGCCGCCGCCGCAACCGCCCTGCTCGGTGCCGCGCGGCAATGGACCACCGCGCGCGGCGCCAAGTTTATGCGCGGCCCGGTCAATCCATCCACTAATTATGAATGCGGCTTGCTGGTCGAAGGCTTCGATTCCGACCCGATGGTGATGATGACCTATAACCCGCCGCATTACGCCAACCTCATCGAGCAGGCCGGGCTGCATAAGGTCAAGGACCTGTACGCCTTTCTGAGCAACGCCAATACCATCTCCCTGGAAAAGATCGAGCGCGTGGCGGAAAAGGCTCTGCGCCAGACCGGCGTGCGCGTCAGGCCCATCGACATGAAGAATTTTCAGGCCGATGCGGAGCGCATTTGGGCGGTCTACAACTCGGCCTGGGAACGAAACTGGGGCTACGTGCCCATGAGCCGCGAAGAATTCCTGCTGATGGCCAAGGAAATGAAGCAGATTCTGAAGCCCGACCTGGCGCTCATTGGCGAGGTTGACGGCCGCATGGTGGGCTTCGCTCTGGCTTTGCCGGACGTCAACCAGGCGCTCAAGCCGGCGGGCGGCAGGCTGCTCCCCACGGGGCTCATCAAAATACTGTATTATCAACGTTTGATTAAAAGTGTTCGGGTGCTGCTGTTGGGCGTGGTCGAAGAATACCGCGCGTCCGGCCTTGCCGCCGGGTTCTATGCCACCTTGGTGCGCAATGCCCGCCGGCTTGGCTTTGGCGACTGTGAGATGTCCTGGGTTTTGGAGGACAATGTTTTGATGAATCGTTCGCTGGAGGTGATGGGGGCCCGGCGATACAAGACATACCGACTTTATGAATGGAATTGACAACCATGCGCGTATCGACTAGCGGGGTCACGAGCAAGAGAAAAATCGGCGGATCGAACGACATTTTTGAAAAATGTCGCAATTTCACTCGTCCGAGTGATCTCCAGTCCGCAGGCCTGTACATGTACTTCGAGGTGTTTGGCGACCGCGAAGGTTGTGGCCCGGGCGAAGTCCGCATGGGAAATCGCCGGGTCCTGATGTTCGGCTCAAACGATTATCTGGCCCTGATTACCCATCCGAAGGTCAAGGAAGCGTCCGCCGAGGCTGTCCGCCGTTATGGCAGCGGCTGCAGCGGCTCGCGCCTCCTGAACGGCACTCTCGACCTCCACGTTCGCCTGGAACACGAACTGGCGGCGCTGGTCCATAAAGAAGCGGCCATCACCTTCGCCACCGGTTTTCAAGCCAACTACGCCGCCCTGTCGGCGCTCACCGACAAAGGCGACGTGATGTTGTGCGACCACAACCTGCACGCCAGCCTGGTGGAGGGTGCCATCCGCTCCCCCGCCCGCACGGCCCGCTTCCGGCACAACGACCTGGAGCACTTCGAGCGTTGCCTGGAAAACTGCCCGCCCGAGGAGCGCATTCTCATCGTGTCGGAAGGCGTCTTCAGCATGGAGGGCGATATCGCCGACCTGCGCGGCATCGTCCGCCTGGCCAAGCCCTACGGCGCGCGTGTGTACGTGGATGAGGCCCACGGCATTGGCGTGCTGGGAGCTACCGGCGCCGGCGCGGCCGAGCACCTGGGCGTGCTCGACGACGTCGATATCGTGATGGGCACGTTCAGCAAGTCGCTGGCCTCGGTGGGCGGCTTCATCGCCGGTGAGCGCTCGGTGATCGACTACCTGAAGCACACCGCCCGGCCGTTCGTGTTCTCCGCCAGCCTGCCCGCCGCTTCGGTGGCCGCCGTCGGCGCCGCGCTCGAAATTCTGCGCCAGGAGCCGGAGCGCCGCATGCATCTGCTGCGGATTGCCCAGTACCTGCGCGATGAGCTCACGGCCAAGGGGTTCGCCGTACTCGCCGGTGAGACCGCTATCGTGCCCGTGGTGATTCGCGAAGAATTGGACCTGTGCCGCCTGTGCAAGATGCTGCTAGAAGAGGGTATTTACACCAACCCGGTCCTGCGGCCGGCGGCGGCGCAAAACCTGCTGCGCATTTCCTGCACGGCCGCGCACACCGAAGAGCACGTCGACCGCCTGGTAACCACCCTGGTCCGCGTGGCTAAGAAGCTGGATATCGAGCCGTAGCGTCAGTGGGACAGGCCTCCTGGCCTGTCTTGGCAGGCAGCCCCGGTCTGGTGGGGCGGACGCCCTCGTCCGCACGCGACCCCCTGGTCGCGCCTCGCTGGCAGGGGCTGATGATTTGAGGCGTCGAGACTCGTCTCGACGCGCTTTGGTTCGATTGGGAGACTCCCTTTCGGGGCTGCGATTCTGAGCCCTCAAACACACGTCGCACCCGTCCGAGCGCAGGCGTCGAGAAAGTCTCGACGCGGCACGCAGGAGTGCGTGCGCCACGTTAAGGTCGCGAGAGGCTTCATGCTTGACCTCGCTACCGCTCCTGCGCCCGAGTCTTGCGGAGACGGCAGGCAAATCCTCGCCGTCGCTATCGCGGGGAACAGGGTAAAGCTGAACGCGAAACCCGATGTGCCGGTCGATGAGGGCGTTTCAAGGCTGCGGGAAGTATTGAGCACCCGCGCCGAAAAGGTGGTATGGATCAAAGGTAGCCCGGGCATTACCTGGGGAGAGTTCATGAATCTGGTGGACGATGTCTGGCCGGACACGGCGATACTGAGCCTCCTCACTCCTCCAGTTGAGGCGCTGGTGCTCGAGCGGCGTAGTTGCCTAGACACCTCTTGCGCCGTTGGGGGGAGTGTTCCTGGCCGCCGCGACTGCGCGAAGCTCGCCTGGTTCCACCGCTAGACCGGCGGCGCCGGCCTCACCCCTGAGTAACAATCCGAGAAACCGTCGCCCCCACGAGTTATCATATCGGTCGTGCGAATTTCCGCAGCCATTGTGCTGGCCGCTCTCCTGGCCGCGAGCGCCGGCCCTGCCCGATCCCAGCAGGTCGAACTGATTCAAAACGTCTCGGCCCGCGCGGGACAGTCCCTAAACGGTCCCTGGCAGTTTCTGATCGATCCCTACGACGCCGGGTACGTGGATTTTCACCTGAACCCGCTTAAGGACGGCGGTCTCGGCGCGGGGCGCGAACCGGGCGGCATCGGCGACAAATTCGAGCTCGGATTCCTGCCCGCCGCGCCCACCCTTCAAGTGCCGGGCGATTGGAATACGCAGCTGCCGGAACTGCTCTGGTACGAAGGCATTCTGTGGTATCGCCGCGAGTTCACTTATTCGGCCCAGCCCGGCCATCGCCAGTTCCTCTGGTTCGGCGCCGCCAACTACCGGGCGATCGTATTCCTGAATGGCGAGAAGCTGGGAGAGCACGAAGGCGGCTTCACCCCGTTCCAGTTCGAAGCGACCGGCAAACTCAAGCCCGGCCGCAACGTGGTCGTCGTGCGCGTGGACGATTCGCGCCATCCCGACGCCATTCCGCCCACCATGACGGATTGGTTCAACTATGGCGGCCTGACTCGCGACGTCCGCCTCGTCGACGTGCCCGAGACTTTCGTCGAAGACTACTTCGTGCAGCTCGAAAAAGGCTCCCAGCGCCGCGTGTCCGGCTGGGTGCGCCTGAACGGACCGCGCGCGCGAGGGAAGGTCACTGTCCGCATTCCCGAAGCCGGCGCAACGGTCGAGGCCGAAACCGACGCCAATGGATTGGCGCATTTCAGCTTCGACGCCACGCTGTCGCTCTGGTCGCCCGACAATCCCAAGTTGTACGAAGTCGTGGTGGAAGCCGGGACAGATCGCGTCGCCGACCGGATCGGTTTTCGCACCATCTCCGTTTCCGGCTCGAAGATTCTGCTCAACGGCAAGCCGCTGTTCCTGCGCGGTGTGGCCATTCACGGTGAAGCCCCGTTCCGCTCCGGCCGCGTGTATTCGGAAGCCGACGCGCGTACGCTGCTCGATTGGGCCAAGGACCTCGGTTGCAATTACGTTCGCCTGGCGCACTACCCTCACGATGAAGTCATGACCCGCCTGGCCGACCGCATGGGCCTGCTGGTGTGGTCGGAAGTGCCGGTCTACTGGGCGGTGCAGTGGGAGAACCAGGCGGCGTACGCCAAGGCCGAACGCATGCTCACAGAGATGATCACACGCGACAAGAACCGGGGTTCCATCGCCCTGTGGTCGGTGGCCAACGAGACTCCGCTGGGCGATGCGCGCACGAAGTTCCTGGCGGGCCTGGCCGCCAAGGTGCGCGAACTGGACTCCACCCGCCTGGTCACCGCCGCTACCCTGCCCCACACCAGCGGTAACACCACCACCATCGACGACCCGCTGGGCCAGTATCTGGACGTGCTGGGCTTGAACGAATACATCGGCTGGTACGATGGCGGCCCGGACAAAATCGACGCCATGAGTTATGCCACGCCCTACGACAAGCCGCTGATCATGAGCGAATTCGGAGCCGAGACCCCATTCGCCAGCCACGGCGACGAGAATACGCCGTGGACCGAAGAATATCAGGCCAACGTTTACCGCCGTCAGGTAGCCATGTTCAACCGCGTCCCGTTCCTGTCCGGCACCTCGGCATGGATCCTGATGGACTTCCGCTGTCCGCGCCGGTTCCTGAGCGGCATTCAGGATTACTACAACCGCAAAGGCTTGTTGAGCGACCGCGGCCAAAAGAAGCAAGCCTTCTACGTGCTGCGGGATTACTATCTGGAGAAAGCGGGGAAGTAATTTCCAGAGTCTTCTTGTACTACTACCCAGTCAATCCCCTTCGCGCCCAGCGAAGATTCTGCCGTGGGGCAGACCATCGTCTTTTGTGGTCTGCCCCGCAATTGGCCAGTCTCGTGGAGCAGGAGTTCTCGCCTGCCGGTTCCCCTTGGCGCCCCGGCTCAGTCGACTCCACGAATGGATTTCGTTGCGGCTTACCGCATTTGCGGGGCCCGGACCGCAACTCTATTACGACCGCAGCGCTTCCTCCACCGCGTTCGGGTTTTTGGCGATCACCGCAAGCAGAATCCGCGCCGGCCCTTCCGGCTGCCGGTGGCCCTGCTCCCAGTTCTGAATCGAGTCCAGTGAAAAGCCGAACTTCGCGGCGAACTGCGTTTGACTCAGTTTCATCCTGGCTCGCAGCTTGCGGACATCGACCTGCGGCACAGGCACGTAGGTGACCCGCGCGCGGACTGGCTTTCCATTCACCCAGTCGCGAGCTTGTTGCGCGCTGCGCAGGAGCTTCTCTGCAAGCGCGGGTTCCTTCGCGGGCTTTTGCCGGCCGGCTCGATTCACTTCGGTCTTTCCTTCCATTCAGCCTTTAAAGCGCTGAGTTGCCTCACGAGCGCCTTCCGTTGACGCGGCCCCAGATCGGTTTGGATGTTCTTCGCGAAAATGGCTATCAGAAAGAGCGGAACTTCGAGGTTGTGAAAGTAGTAAATCACGCGCGATCCACCTCGCCTGCCCTTCCCTTTCGCTCGCCAGCGCAATTTTCGCAGCCCACCCGTCTCTGGTATGACATCGCCCGCTTCCGGATAGTGGGCCAGTATCAGGGCCTCGTGTTCGTCTTCCGAAAGAATGCCCTTCACATCCGCCAGGAACTCTTCCGTCTCTACAACGGCGATCATCTCGCCCATACCCCAGTATACGCCAATGACGGAGAGCGGGGCCTCGTGCCCCCGGGATTCCCGCGAGGAACCGGCGAAGCTGTGTTCCCCGAGCCACGTCGGTCGGCCGCGCCTGCTTATGGTAATGTTTGGATATGGGTGACGTTGCCACGCCCCTCCATGGCCTGTTTGAACCCTTCAGCCGCCGCTTCGACGCCGAGTCAGCTCAGCGAGTGGTTGAGTTTCGCGTCGATCCAGCCGTCCAGGAACGGATCGATGTCCTTGCCGGGCGCGCCAACGACGGTGCGCTCAACGACGAGGAACGGGCCGAACACGAAGCCCTTATCAGTGCAGCCGATTTCACCGCGATTCTGAAGCTCAAGGCAAGGCGGCATCTGAACCCCGGTCTCGTTTAGCGATGGATGCCGCGACGAGGCTTCGTCCGGCAGCGCACCAACAACCAGTCTAACTGGAAAGTGTCAGTCGACCAGCGGCAGCAATGCTCCAGGCTGGGCGCATTGATCCATTCCGTACAGTGTTACCTTGCCTGCGTGGCTACCCCACCACCTTCGCCACCTGGCCTGCGTCTCGGCAACGGTGCCGCTGCCATCGCACCATCGGTAGTGCGTAAGGGTTGCCAATCCCCCGCAGACGTCCTCTCGAACCGGCTCATCCGCGTACATTCCGATCAGCGTGGGTATGGCCCCGGCCGATCGGGTGTTGCCCAGGGCGACTACCAGCGCCTGACGGACCGACGGGTTCGGGCTTGAGGGCGCCGATTCCAGGACCTTCACGGCGTCCTCGCCGCCGATCCTGCCAATACCCAGAACCGCCGACACGCGAATCTCGTCCTCCAGCGTGGTGCTGCGGCCCGCAAGGAGGCTCGCGAAAAAAGGCAGCACCTGCGGTGTCGCGATTCCGGCCAGGCTTTGGACAATCGAACCGCGCAGCTTCAAATCGGCGCTCTTATCGTACAGTCCGATCAGATCGGCCCGGCTTGCCGGCGTGGCAATTTGAGTAAGCCCTTGCACCGCCAGATACGCCGTCTCCGGTTGATCGGCGAATCCCAGGATCGTCTTCTCCAGGAACGGCTGCGCCATCTCCGCGATTGCCTGGCGCGCCAGCGCCCACCAATCTCCCGTCCCGACTTGAGCGGCCTCGCGGACGTATCTATCATACCGCTGCCTGAGTTCGTCCTCGGTCCCGTCTCTGACTTTCAGGCTGAGCGACACGTCGAAGCTCGCCCCCTCCACAGGGTCGCCCACCTTGCGGTCGGATACAGACGACGAGTTTCTCCCCCAGCCGAAATACCAGGTTGCCCCAGCCTTGCCCGTCGCGCGCAAGAGGTAGACGCCTTTCTCCAGACGGTATCCCGTGAGAAGATAACGATCGGTCGCCGCCCGGCCCGGCGCCAGCAGCGGCGGATCGAAAATGCCGCCTCCGCTCCCATAGCCGACGCCCCTGTAGCAGCCCCACAGGTTCACCGTTGGCCTATGCTGGCCTCCGACGACGGTTAGACCCACGCGTCCATTGCCGCCCGCGTAGCCTAGCGGTTCCGTTCCGATGTTGGTGACTTGGACGGCAACCAAGATCGGCTCACCCACCAGGTAGTCGGGCTGGTCCAGTTTGGCAATGACGCCGACTTGGCTGCGCCCGGGAGCTGCGCTCAAGGCGAGCAAGAACAGGAGGCTTCCCCAACGGACCGGACGCATCACAACCCGATCTTACCAGCCTCCGACGTGGGTCTAAAACCTCACTCCATACAACCGCCGCTCCGCGATATATTCCCAAACCGTATCCGGCAGCCCATCCGGCCTCACTGCCTCGGCCAGCGTCCGGCGAATTTCCGACGACGAGATATCCAGGTCCAGGCTGTCGATGCGATCCACCCTCGCTTCGGGCGGGACGTCGTAGCGATGGCCGGGGCGGCTGACGACCAGAAACCGGACCTTCCGCGCCACATCCCGCCAGCGGTGCCAGGAGCGGATTTCGGCGAAGGCGTCGGCGCCGATCAGGAAATACAATTCATCGGACGGGGCCAGCGTGGCGCGCACTTTTTCGATCGTGTCGATGGAATAGTTGCACCCGCCGCCCTGCTCGATGCGCGACACGAAAAAACGCTCGTCGCCGGCGCAGGCCAGTTCGGCCAGGCGCACGCGGTCCTCATAGCCCGCTCGGGTCGCGCCGCTTTTGTGCGGCGGATGGGCGGCGGGCACGATCCAGACGCGGTCCAGACGGAGCTCGGCGGCGGCCTGCGAGGCTACCGCCAGGTGCCCGCCGTGAATCGGGTCGAACGTGCCGCCAAAAATTGCCAGCCGCAAGTCAGACGCGCTCGATTTTGACCGAGTTGACGCGCACTTCTTTCAGCGGACGGTCCTGGGAATTGCGCGGTACCTCGGAGATCTTCTTGACGATGTCGTAGCCTTCGGCGACCTCGCCGAACACGGTGTGCTTCTTGTCGAGCCAGGAAGTTGCCGCCACGGTGATGAAGAATTGGCTGCCGTTGGTGTTGGGGCCGGCGTTGGCCATGGAAAGCATGCCCGGTTTGGAGTGCTTGAGATCGGCGTGGAATTCGTCTTCGAAGCGGTAGCCGGGGCCGCCGCGGCCGGTGCCTTCCGGGTCGCCGCCCTGCACCATGAAATTCGGGATGACGCGATGGAACACGGTGCCGTCGTAAAAGGGCTTGCCGGTTTTGGCTCCTTCCGCGAGGCCGACAAAATTCTCGACCGTTTTGGGCGCCTGATCGGCGAACAGCTTGATCTTGAAACTGCCTTCGGTGGTATCGAAGATGGCGTAGATTTCCTGTGACATCAACGCGATTGTAGCAGTGGGCGGGAGGTGCCGTAGATTTGGCGGATGAGCGGGTGGATGGCGGCGGGGGCAAGCTGCTGCCAGGGTTCGCCGGCGGCGGCGCGGCGGCGAATCTCGGTGGCCGAGACATCCTCGAAGCACGCATCGAGCGGCAAAACGTCAATCGAGGGCCGCCAATCCTCGGGAGGCTGGTACGGTCCACCGCGAGCCGCTACCAGCAGGCGGAACTCGCGCCGCATGGCTTCGGCTGCGCCGGGCGAGCCGTAGTCCCACGTGACGATCCGCTCGGCGGCGTCGCGCCCGCACACAAAGGCGACTTCCAGCGCATCGCCGAGGGCCGCCCGGCACTCGCGCGCAATTTCCCAATAGAGGCCGCCCTCGCTGGTGGCTACCGACAACTGCCGGTGGTTTTCGGCCACCTGGGCGAGCATTTCGAGACGCTGCTCGAAGGTAGCGCCGGAATAGCCTTTATGGGGGAACTGGCGCGGCAGCACCAGAACTACGTGGTCCAGGACCCGGAGAGCGGCTTCGGCCAGGGCCAGGTGAGCCTTGGTAACCGGGTTAAAGGTGCCGGGAAGCACGCCAAATTTGCCGCTGTTGACAGCGGGAGGGCGCAAGAATTTCATGGACGGAGCCGTACAGAAAGAGGATTTGTGGGTCTTAATACGCAGATGTAGCCGTCCGCGCCCAGGGTGGCGTGGGTGATTTGACGCAGAACGGGCATGGAGAGGAGCAGCTTGCTGTCTAAAAACACCAAGGGCGCGAGACTGCTCTCGCGCCCTTGGGAGTGACAGCGCTTAGGCAGCGTTTGGCAGCAGTTCGTCGAGGCTGTCACCCGGCTCGGGAGAGAACTCATGCCGGTCGGCCGCTTCCTGGCAGCGAATGCAGTATTTGGTCCACGGCACCGCATCCATGCGTTTGGGTTTAATATCCTCTTCGCAGTGCATACAAACGCCGTAACTGCCGTCTGCAATTCTTGCGAGGGCACTCCTGACGTTCCGCAGGAGGTTCGATTCGCGATCCAGGTTGCGAATAGCCAATTCGCGTTCGCCGGCTAATTGGACTTCGTCAAGGGCATCGGGAGTCTTTTCGATTGCGATGTCTTCGCGGTTCCGAAGGCCATGCGCCAATTCGTCGCGCTTCTTTTCGAGCACCGCTTTGTATTTTGCAAGTTCGGTCTGGTTCATTTTACTTCTCCTTCTAGAGCCGGTCGGATTATTGTTTTAGTTTCTTTCCCTTGGCTCATTCCTCTTTGCGCCACTTCGCTACAGTATAGACGACTAAACAAACCAAAAGTTTCAGCCGGAATGCTCGCTCAATAGGGCTATTCGGTGAATCATACCGTTCAGTTCCATCGTCACGGCAATTCTGCCAAGCAATTTCACTGCCAGGATTCCGTCCTGACCCCTTCGGCGTCTCCGGCGGTAAATCCCTGGCCGACTTTCCCATTCATATCGGCGGTATTTTGTCTTTTCTCTTGTGGAAACTGGAGATTCATACTCTCATTTTTTTTAAAGCCGTTGGCGATTGCTTGCCACGGTGGATACCGCTCGACACAGCCCAAGTGCCAAAATGACGAACTGGGGTGACGGAATTTGAGCACTTGCCGACCGGCACGGCGTCGTTGGAGACGCCCTCCAGGTTGCCGATTTCGCACCGGTCCGGCGGGGCGCCGGTTGACAACCGGCGGGCAGGCGGAACCGCCGCGGAACCGCCGGCCCCACCTCAGCGAATGGCGATCAAGCCAAACGACACGCCCAGATCGCGATAGTCGCCGGGGGCCCGAAAGGTACGGTTAACGCCCAAATCCACAACGACTTCCGGTTTCCCTACCAGGCTGTCGGGAAGCTTGAAAAGGAACTCGAAATCATTAGCGGCGATTCTGGCGGTCCCCACGGCCACACCTTCGACGGCAACCCCGAGGGTGAGAGGACCCTCCCCCAACTGCTGGCTGGTCACCGATCCGCTCAGATACAGAGCCATGCCGCCTTTGGGCGGCCCAGTCATGGTTAGCGATGCCCGGGCGGGCATCCAGCGATGATCCACCTCGATTGGATACCAATTGGGGCTCAAAAGATTCGAGATGAGCGGATCGGACGGATCGATGCGCAAAGGCAGCTCGCGGGAATGGGGCTGGGACGCGTAAAGCGTGGTGATATTTCGGAGCCGCGGGCCGCGGACGTCATAAACCAGAGCCCGGCCATCGGCCAGAGCATCGGCCAGAACGCCGCCGCTCACCAAAAACTCGCCCATATCGCCGATGTTTTCATGGACTTCGATCTGCGCCGCGCTTTCCGGGGTGACATGAAGATGCTGGATGCCGAGCAGGTAAGAAGCGTGGTCGCGGATGGCGTGCCAGAACAGCTCGCTATCGACGCCGTCCAGCACCAGTTGTTGCCGGGGATGGAGCTGATGGGCGCCGGCTAGTCCTTCCTCGAGGTTGCGAGCACGAACGGTGACGCCATAGCTCCAGCGGGATGCGGTGCGCATCTGGGGCACTACCATAAGAAGATAAGCGGCCGCACCGGCGCAGGCCGCCAATTGGAAAGCCTGGCCGCGGCGCCAGGCACTCGCCACCGCCCAGGCACCCAGCCAGCACAGGCCGATGACGGGCAGGTAGGGGTAATACTCCATCACATGGTCGCGAAGCGGAAGCACGGGAGCAATCACCAGGGCGAACCATACCAGGCAGAACGCGGCGGCGCGGCGGCCGGCGCGCCAGCGGTCGGCCGCGAAGGCAACCAGGGCAACGCTCAGCAGCGCGACGAGCGCCTCCAAAAGCCAACGCGGAGTGCGATAAGAGGGGCGCAGAAAGACCGGCCCCACGGACCACGTCCAATAACGAACCAGCGTGAGCAGGAGGCTGGCGGGTGAGAAATGCATGGCGTAGTCGCCGGTCGAAACCAGCGGCGCCACGGCTCGATGGATGAGGAAGTAGGCCACCGAAACCGGCGCCATGGCGAGCGTCCGCCGAAAATAGCGTGGGGCGCAAGCCAGCGCGTAGGCTGCCGCCACGGCGGGATAGACAATCATGACTTCAAGCGAACCAAAACCCAGTACAAAGACTACCCATTGGGCGATCCAGTAGCCGCGCCGGCCGGTTTCGAAGTAGCGCACCAGCAGCGCCAGGGCGGCCAGCAGAAACAGCCCGCACTGCACCTGGTTGTAAGCCGACGCCCAGCCCAGAGGTATGGACGTGGACGAGTTCGCCATCCAGAACAGGGTCGCCAGCCATCCGGCGGCGGCGCTGCCGGTCAGACGGCGGCCGATCCAGGCAACCAGAATCAGGCTGGCGAACTGGGTGGCGAAGATCACAATGCGGTATGGCAGCGCGTCGAGGCCGAACAGGCTGTAGCCTGCCATGAAAAACGCCCGTTCGCTCCAGGGACGAATGGTGCCCTCCGCCAGGGGCAGGAATAAGGCGCGACAGAGGGTTTGCCAAGTGTAGACCCCGCGAATCAGCCCCAGCCAGGCGAAATCGTCGGTACGAAACCAGGCGCGAAAATCGTACCAATGAAGCGCCAGGCAAACCAGCGGCGGGCTCAGCCAATAGGCCGCCTTGCCAGCCAAAGCCCGCGCACGGCTCATTTTGGACCGAGGGCGACCGAGGCGGCGACGATCCCCAATTCGCGCCGCTCAGCGCCGGCCGGCGGCATGGCTTTATCGAGAGCAAAATCGATGCGCACCGATTCGCCGGTGATGGCGCTGGCCGGTATGTCCCGCTTATACGTGTAAGCGCCGGGCTTGGAGTAGGTTTCCGGGGGCAAACCTGTCCCCTCGACCGTGGCCTTCAAGGTAACGGAGTGGAGTTTTTCGATCACCGGGTCGGGCACGGAAAACTGCAACGTGAGCACGGCTCCGCGCTGCGCGGCGGCGGCAGGTGGGCGGAGCAGCACCGAGAACTGCCTCCCCGTCCAGCGCCAGGCATTGCCCTCGATGGAGTAGAAGCCGCTGACCAGCTGCGGCTCGAGTTTGGGATCGTTCATGGGCACGGCGGCAACCAGGCGCGGCGCGTCCGCTTCCTCAACGGTGGGTTGCACCTGTACTTTCTGGTCGCGCTTGCAGCCGGGTGAAACCAGCGCGGCGCCCAAGACAAGGGCCGCCGCCAGGCGCTGGGACGAATTCGAAATGAAGGGTTGCATCAGTCTCCGTTTTTTCCACTTGCACAAGGCAGCTATAAAAAGTCGGGCCGCCGCCCATATCGGTTAAGCGTTCGGACACCAGCACGTTCGAGCTGCGTCCGCCGGGCGAGCGTTTGGCCCAGCGCACGGCGGGCGCCGAAACCACGCCGGAGCGAACGCTGTCGTCAACCCGCGCCACCAGCAGGCACGAGCCTCTCCCATTGAACACGCGCACCGCCTCGCCGTCGCGGATGCCGCGCGGAACCGCGTCGGCGGCGGCCAGGTGGAGGGTGGCGGTGGCGCGGTCGGCGTCGTCGCGATTGCCGAAGGTCGAGTTCATGCCGTCGTCGCCCTTCGGTGTGATCATCTCCAGCGGGAATTGGCGGCGCAGATCGCTGTCGCCGTGGCGCGATTCCACCGGCGGCTGGTAATCCAGAGTTTCGGCGCGGAAATGGCACTTGCCGTCGGCACTGCCGAAGCCTCCGTTGGCGAAAGGCAGAAATGGTTCGGGTAAGCGGAGGCGGACGAAGCGGTCGCGGTCCAGCTCTTCCAGGGTGATGCCGGCGATGAAAGGATGCCGGGAATCGAGCAGGGTGCGGATGAGGTCGTCGTCGGACTCCGCAAAACAGGGCTCATGGAAACCCATGCGGGCGGCGAGGGCGCGGAATACATCCTGGTTGGAGCGGGCTTCGCCGGCGGGAGCCACGGCGGGGCGGGCCAGTTGCAGGTAATAGTGGCCGTAAGCGAGGTACAGATCGGTGTGTTCCAGGAAAGTGGTGGCGGGCAGGAGAATATCGGCGTAGTCGGCGGTATCGGTCCGGAACTGCTCCAGCACCACGGTGAACAAATCCGTCCGCCCCAGGCCGCGCAAGACGGCGTTCTGATCGGGCGCGATGGCGGCGGGGTTGGAATTGTAGACCACCAGCGCCTTGACGGGGGGATTGTCCAAAGTAGTGAGGGCGCTGCCCAGTTGCGACATATTCACCATGCGCGCCGGGCGGCCCAGGGCGATGTGCTGCAGCTCGGGGCGCTCCAGGCCTTCGCGGTTGAGGGCGAATGCCTGCGAAGTGGAAAGCTGCAAGCCGCCGCCGACGTCCCGCCAGGAACCAACCAGGGCGGGCAGCAGGGCGATGGTGCGAACGGCCATGGCCCCGCGCTCGCTGCGCTGCACGCCGTAATTGAGGCGGATGGCGGCGGGGCGGGTGGTGGCGTACTCGCGAGCCAGGGCGACGATTTCCGCGGCGGGAATGCCGGTCGCCTCGGCCGCGCGCGCGGGAGTCCAATCGCGGACGCGCTCGCGCAGCTCCGGGAAGCCTTCGGTATGGGCGGAGACGAAATCGGCGTCATGGAGATTTTCGCCCACGATGACGTGCATCATGGCCAGGGCGAGCGCGGTATCGCTGCCGGGATTGATGAAGAAGTGCTTGTCGGAGGCTGCGCCGGTACGGTTGCGGCGCGGATCGATGGTATAGAGTTTGGCGCCATTGCGGCGCGCCTCCACGATAAACGGCCAGAGATGCACGTTGGTGCCGAGGATATTGGCGCCCCAGGCCAGGATCAGGCGGGAATGGCGGAATTGTTCGGGCTCGGTGCCGAGACGAATGCCGAGGGCTTCGGTAAGGCCGGCGCCACCGGCTGAGGAGCAGATGGTGCGGTCCAGGCGGGAAGCGCCCAGCCGATGGAAGAAGCGGCGGTCCATGCCGGAGCCGTTCAGCAACCCCATGGTACCGGCGTAGCTATAAGGCAACACCGATTCCGGCCCGAAATCGCGGACGGTTTCCCCCAGGCGCCTGGCGATGGTATCGAGGGCGTCGTCCCAACCGATGCGCTCGAATTTGCCCTCGCCTTTCCTGCCGATTCGCCGCTGCGGATAGAGCAGGCGGGAGGGCGCATATTGGCGATCCAGGTACTGGGCCACCTTGCCGCAGAGGAAGCCGCGGGTGATGGGATGGGTGGCATCGCCGCGCAACTTGACGGCGCGCCCATCATCCACCGTCACCGCGAGCGAGCAGCAATCCGGACAATCCAAGGCACAAACGGAATGGCGGAGTTGGGACATTCAAGTCGATTATAGCCTGGGCCTTCCCCTTCGCCCGCCAGAGGGCTGTTGTGTAGTCCCGCCCGCTTCAAGGGCACGCACCCGGCCAGGCGCTGTGCATTTTTGTGCGTTTATGTGAGGCCGGAACCCGCGAGAATGTCCATCGTCCCGTAGCCATCCTCGCCCCGCCACCAGAGTACAACGGCGTCGAGACGGTACTCACGGAAAGTCCTTAGCTGTCAACAAAAACTGACCGTGACCGACTACGGGACAGTCGGTGGCGGAATTGAGTTTGTGCATTCTTGTGCATGGAAGGCCAGGAAACCGGGATGGCCGGACGGGCAGTTGTAGGCGAGATTTCCAGGAACGGAGATTTGGGGGACTCGTCTAGGTCCCGCTTGCCGAGAGGCCGTCGGCGGGATTGAGACTGCCCACCCGGATTCCCGGCCGCTGTGGCCGGATCCCACTCGAACTCCATATGCCCAGCGTAGCCGGTAAAAAGCAGGCCTGGGAGCGGCGGGGGACAGCCTGAGTAGCCACGTTCAAAATCCTGGCTCCGGGACACCCGCTGGGGCGGATTTTGTCGAAAATGGCGTTTCAGGCCCCTTTTTGAAGCGCCGCCAGCGCTTGGCGAAACTGCTCCTCCATCGCTGCCACAAAGGCCTCCTCGCCGTATGGTTTGCCCGAGTAGGTGCACCGCCGCAGTTGCGCCACCCGCTCCTCGCTGCCGGCCTCGGCGTGCACTTG